>ERZ808262.66-NODE-66-length-91452-cov-29.142324_pt1 | contig 91452 bp, 64 predicted proteins | sample MGYA00520895_ERZ808262 | MGnify/ENA primary metagenome ERZ808262 (study PRJEB31516, sample SAMN03275588) | gut metagenome | biome: mammalia-associated habitat; material: feces | host: Papio cynocephalus | place: Kenya | collected 2012-08-02 ...
CTAGCCCCGTAGTGAGAGGCTGGCGTTTTTGCACTTCGTTTAAGAATCTACACCGCCGCATTTCGGACGGTGTACGTATGAGGGTATCGCTTCGGATTTTGTTGCGGTTGTTGGCGTTGGTTGATTTATGTCGGGAGTAGGGGATTACTTACGTTTTTTTGCGAGTACCTTTGCTTGATCTATTACATTGCCATATCGGTCGTATAGGGTGATGGTCAACGCTTTCGGTGTTGAGTCAAGGTGCATGGCGCTTACGGTATGCTCGCCTTCGGTCCATATCTTCTTGATGATGTTGCGGTTGAGTGTCCATTCGGCCGCCGCTTGGCCGCGCTCGTTGTCGCTTGACGTTGATTGGATGTATACCGTACCTTTGGTGCCATCGGTTTCGTGCCCGTCGTAAAGGGCCCCGGTGCGTACATATATATGGTTATTGCCTGCAAGTGCAAGGTCTACACCGTATTCGTCGAACAGCTTTGACCATCGGTCATATTGCGAGGCCTTTCCGTCATTGCCCATAAACCATTGGTAATGTTCGCATACAATGATATATCGAGCCTTGGAACGTTCGGTACGCATCACCGAGCGAAACCATTCTTGAGCTTGAGCCAGGCCTTCATCGGAGCGCATAGCCTCGTTGTTGAGCATCACAAACAATGCATCGCCGTAATGAAAGTAGTAGCATACGCCTTCCTCGCCCTGGTATCCGTTGCGAGGATAGTAGTTGGCGTCGCGGAAGTATTGATTGGTGCATTTGGCATATTTACGGCTCATATAGTCGTGGTTGCCAATCACTCCGGCCCACATATACTTGCCGAAAATCGGCGATTCGTACATCGTTTTCCAAAACGAGTAGCTGCCGCCCCAGGCCGTTACGTCGCCGAGGTGCAGTATCCAGTCAAGTGACGGATCTTTGCGACAGACGGTGTCTATCATCGTCATAGCCGATTGAAGGCGCTTGGGTAGCGGCGTATAGTGATGATAATCGGAGATCACACACGCACTCCAGCACTTGGCGCCGGCTGTACGGAAGTGATATTCCGAGGTCTCGATGCTGTCGGCCACTACGCGGTACATATAGTCGGTGTCGCGCTTGAGCTTTCGGAGCGTAGCGCCGCATTTGTTGAAGATCCAACGTTCGTATACGTCTTTGTTGTAGGGCGTTTTGCTGTAAATACTGTCGAAGGTGTTGCACAGACTTATATTGATGTCAGAGGCGCGTCGCGCATGTCGCCACAGTGTATCGGAGGCCTCGGTATATACCACGTAGGTGGATCTTACATCGGGGGCTGTGGCCCAGCTCACGTTCATAGCCGTAGAGGCGTTTTCGGCAGGACAAGTCTCGACGCTGAAAATACGCTGACCCAAGGCGACACAGCAGCTCAGTATCAGTGCAAGCAATGCAATAGTTCGCTTCATATCTTTATGTTCGGTCTTATAAAATAGTCTGACAAGTGCATAGGATGAAGTATAATGCTCATATCGCATATTCGGCAATTCGAATATAGTCGAGTCTTGGATTGAGCCTCACCATACCTATGCGAATTCTCAATGTAAAGTTCGGAACATTTTCCGATTTATTCAAAGTTTTCAGCCGAAATGCAGAGTGTTGGTCGAGCCGTGACATTTGCCCGGTCAACCGGCCATGCGGATGCTTAGACGGCTCAGAGCCTCTGTCAGCCGGTCAGAATTTCATCCGGAAGTTGGCCAATCGTCTAATTGCCGGATGTGTTTTGTCGGTATGTGATTGATTTTCATACTGCAAATTTATCCCTTTGCGGCGAAAAATCCAAATTTGCACCGCAAATCTGCAGCGATTTCAGCCGCTTTTCGCCGCAGGCGTAAAAAAGCCATGGTGTGCCTAATGCTGTATTATTGTAGGGGCGCAATTATTGCGTCCCTACACGGTTTCGCCATTACGACATACCCCCCCTTTTTACGCGATAATGCTATCTCAAAGGCTGATATTTGGCATAGGGGAAACCACTAATGTGCAGAGATGTGGTTCAGAGGTTTACCGTAAGGTTGACGGAGATGCCGAGAGCCGAGGCTATGCGCAGGAACGAGGATAGCTGCATATCGGTCTCGCCTTTTTCGATGCGGTTGATGTATGTCCGTTCGCGGCCGATACTTTCGGCAAGTTCCTTTTGGGTCATACCGAGGGCCTTACGCCTTTCGCGGAGAATTTCGCCGTAGTACCACGCTTTAGCCTTGTTCTCGAATTCCTCGCGTGAGGGGGTGCCGGGTGCTCCGTGCTCTTGAGTTAAATAATCAGAGCCAAGAGTGACGCCGGGAACTTTGGTGAAATCTGTGTTTCGGATTTTTTGGAGTTGTTCTTTGCTTAATCTAATGCTTTCTGTATTCATATCATAGAGCTTAAATTGTGTTTGATGGAAGTCGAGACAGCAATAGTTGTGAGGGGGAATCCTTTTATGTGTTATCCATTTCGAAGGCGTTTAAGTAAATTGGCGTATAATTCTAAATCTAATCCGGGCTCATTGATCCTTGATATATCAATAATTGAGAATTCAACCTTTGATTTTAATTTTGAAATCTTTATATGTTCTCGAATATTTGAAAGAATTTGCTCTACGGAGTTCTCGCCTTTTGTTATAATTGTTAACTGTTTTGATTTATCGTGGATGGGTGTGTTTTTTATAAATTCAAAATACGGAGAGAAATAATCAGAATCAGTTTTTCCTACTGAATGTCCATAAATTATTACTTCGTCAGAAGTAGTCAAGTCTTGAAGGAAAGAGTTATGATGGGTATAGTTACTTTTAAATAGAAATTGATATTCTTGTGGTATTTGCAAGTCCTCATGAATGCCAACAATTATATTGGGATTACTACTATTTGTGCAAGTGCCGTGAATATTATAAATCTTCGGATACGTTGGGTTATTGTATTCACCAAATGCGCTTAATTCTTCTCTCGCGTTTGTGTAATTGAATGACCATATTATAGAGCAGCCATTATTGTCAGTGATAGCCTTTATAAAGTTTCGAATGTTTGGGCATTCTCTATTCTGTTCCCATTCGCCATTAAAAACCCGCGAAATCCAATGATTCAAATATCTGCGTAGTTTTTGAAGACTATTTTTATCCTCTTGGACGAGGTTTAGATCAATAGTAGTGCCTATTTTCGTTTTTGCATATAAATACAATTGCATCTCTATGTCTACCCAGCGGATTCTCCCATCGCGATCCGTGTTGTTAAGTGCGTAGTTGTACATATGGTAGTGTAATGATTGATCTCTATATAGTCCTTTATCAGGTTCTTTGAACGGCCAGAAATTGCAGGTATAATCTAGTTCTTGAACAGGAGAAATCAATTCTGCGTTTGCAAAATCGACATAAGATGTTGGATAGCCAAGGGCCAAATCAAAGCCGTTGCCTAATACTAGTAATCTCATAATCTATATGTTTTTTGTTATTGCCTCGTTTCTTTGTCGCTAATCGTGTCTTTGATATGCTTCTGAGTGTGAGGACTTATATTAAACAGATTGTATAGCTGCGTAGATATGTCCTCAGAAAAGTTTATGTACGTGTTGTTATCTGTATAATCAATGATGTCTGGTACTTGTTTTGCTAATGATGTGAGAGATTCGTCCGTTAGTAAGAAAGTGTATCTAATGAAATCAGATGTTGCGTATTTATAGAAATTCTCAGCTTCTCTTTTTGTCTTAAACAATTTTAATGCAACCCTTGAACGCCCAAATGCGCTATAATTGTCTATTATAGCAATTTGGTTGCTTCGTTTTTGTCCTCCTGCGTTTGCACTTGATACGACGACCTTCCAATAAGGCAGTAAGTTTGCATTGGTCTTTATTATGTCTTTCTTAGCTATATACCATCGTGCTCTACCTGCTTTACCTGCTTTGTCGTTAGTGAAAAGCTTTATCTCGGTATTTTTGTCAAATGTACCTTCGGCTGTATACTCTCGAACTAAAGTTGGGTTCTCTTCGACAAAACTGCTCTCAATCGAGAATAAATTTCGAGGGAATATGCTTTCTGCGAGATAGCCAAATTTGTATTTTTGGACTCCGTAATTGATACGTCTTGAGATTTCTGCATCGGATGGGGTAAGGGCTATTAGTTCGTCGCCCGGAGCATCAATATGCCTATGTGCTTTATGTCCATGGACATAATAGATGTATTCAAATCCTGGCTTTTTTTTACTTTTATCTTTGAATACAATTGATAATCCATCGGCAATTCCAACATTCTTAAATAAATCAGTGGAATAGGGAAAAAATTCTAATAAAGATAACCTAGTATCATTAATTTGATTATAGCCAAATTGTTCAAGCCCTTTTCCAGAACGATGTATCCAGCGTTTGCCAGGGTATATCATGGATGTATATTTGGCTAAATTATCAGATATTAATTGAAAATATTGGAATATGTTTGTGACTGTTTTTTGCCCGTTATTTGTTTCCTGTTTGGCTGTCGTTAATTGATATGGTGGATTGCCTACGATTGCATTAAAGTTCATAGAAACGTTAGGTGATATATTCCAATAGCTACTGCTATTGACCTTTAAGGAAAAGTTGTTAGACTTGTTTTTGATTTGATTTATGAGGTCTTCGAAATAACGAGTGTTCACTTTTATATGTCGAAAGCCAATAAGAGTTCTTCGTGTTATACTTTTGGCCATTGGGGTTTTGCAGACGACGAAGACATTCTCGCTGACGGCTTTGGCCCATACTGCCCATTCGTCCTCGATTGATTCGGGCGAGGTGAGCAACTCGCGCAAACGTGCGCGGTATACCGAGTAAGCCACATATAGCGGGTATAGACCTGTCTTCGAATTGATTTCCAGGATATGCGTCTGCTCGTTGAAAACCTCCGCCGTCACCTTGCCGCGGTCCACGAAGCGCGGCTCCGACAGGGGCGTCTTGAAATCCTCGTCATAGAAGGCATATCCGCCCAAGGTGTCCGACATGTGCATATTGACTACGCGCCACGGCGTCAGAACAGTTTCCTTGTCCGGGTTACGGAATGTGGCGAATATCTGCGTGATACGCTCGATGCGCTGCTCTATGGACAGCCGGTCGGCGTTGCGTGCCATCTCGCGTATGCGCTTGGCTGCTGCCGCAAATATGTCCGGGTCATAGTACTTGCGGAAGGCGTTGAACCGTTGCTTGGACACGCCACGCGGCATAAACTCCTCCCACGACTGCGGGTCAATCTTCGAGGCGAAATTGTCGATGGTGATTTCTTCATCGTCCTCGATGTCCGCGCCGTATATCATCAGCGGCATACGTATCGAGATACCACGCAGGATAGATATGGCATTTTCGCGGTTCTTCCGGCGCTTCTTCAGCTCCTCGAGGCGCCGCTTTTGCTCCTCCGACATCTCGTCCTTGCCCTTCTTGGAGCGGTTGCGCTTCTCCAGGTCTTCCAATTCGTCGTATTCCTCGTTGGTGAGTCCCTGGTTATTGATATCCACCGACTTGGTACGCGGCATGGCCTTGGTGGAACCTATGATTCCTTTGAGTTCCTTGAACTCTTCGAGCTCAACCTTTCCTAATTTCAGTAGCTCGTCGTTGTACAGGTATCCGTCCTCGAATCCGTTGGCGACCACGCGTTCGATATACACCTTCTTGAGCTGGCGCAGCATCGTGTCCACATCGAACTTGCGCATCCGTGACCCCTCCATACCGATGACCGGGCAGAAATTCAGGAACTCGGCCATGGCCGTGCGGTCGTCCGAGGATGTCTTGCCCGCTTTGGTCGAAATCTTAGCCGTCTCGGCCAGCACCTTGAGCGTGCGGTCGGGCGCGAAGTCAAAGACATAGCAATTCTCCTTGATACGTCCGTTTATAGTCGCCGGCGACTGCACTCGGAAGATTGTCTGCATATATCCGGCCGCCGCCGTGTTCAGCGATCCAGACAGCATAAGCACGGCAGTCCATTCGCGGACGGTGACGCCGGTGGTCAGGCGTCCGCACGACAAGGTGATGGTGCGCGTCTCGTCCGGGTCGTCGCCGATTTTGGAGCGCAGCAGAGCCAGCGCCTCCGCGTTTTCCTCCTCCGTAGGGTCGCCCTCGCCGGCAACGTTCACCACTTGGAAATGCTGGAAGACGGGATGACGTTCCAACATTCGCTGCAAGGCAAGTGCCGACTTTACGCCCGGAATCATCCATAGCGTATGGCGGAAATTGTTGCGATACTCGTCCGTGGCGAAAGGGTAGGCACTGTCTGTGTCTTTGCGGCACAGCAGGTCCAAGAATGCAGCCACGTCCTTGTGGTGTACAAATTCGCCCGAATCGTTGACGCGGAAAAATTCGCGGAAATTGAAGGCTACATCCTCGTCTATATACTCCTTGAGCAGACGTCCGAGGTCGTAAGTGTATATGTTCATAGTAGGCAACTCCGCGTATGGATTCGGGTCGCCGAAATGCTCCAGGTCCCATTCGGCCTTGGCCTTTTGTTCCATCACGTAGTCCCAGGTGTAGACCTCGTTCTCCTTGTATTCGTCAAAGAGGTTGAATGGCGTGCCCGACAGCGACAGCACCTTTGTGTCGTCCTTGACCAACTCGTGTATTACGCTCTGTCCCAGCTCGGTTTGCGTACCCTCGTGAGCTTCGTCCACTATTAGCAAATCCCAAGACGTGGAAAATATCTCGTTATTCTTGTCAAACTTGCCGCCGACTTGTTCCGAGCCGCGCAGGTCCTGCATTGAGGCAAAGTACACGTAATGCAATGCCTCGCTTCGAGCACGTGCCTTGAGCGAGGCAAAAGACTCCCCTTTGTCGCGCGAGCCGTAGGCGTAATCCTTGCGGTCATAGAAAATCTTATTGAAATCCTCGTACCATCCATCGTCCACCACCGGGCGGTGGGTGAGTATGAGTGTGCGGCTAAAGCCCATATCCTTGACCACTTGTAACGCCGACAATGTCTTGCCAAAGCGCATCTTGGCATTCCACAGCATTTGATTGCTTCGGCGAAATTGCTTCTCGGTCTTTTCGATGGCATCCTTCTGTTCGGGTCGGAAGATGATGGGATTTTGTCCCTCTGTCTTTTCTGAGGACGAAAGTGATTTTCGTCCCTCTTTGACCGCCTTGATGGCGTTCTTCACTGTCTCAAGATCGGTCTCGAACCACTCACTACCCCATCCGGCATTAGTCCGTCGCCGTATACCGCTGCGCAGCAGTACTTCGTGTACCGCCTTGTCGTTGAAAGACTTGACCGTGCCTCCGCCGAAGTATAATGTCACTTCGGTATACAATAACTCATAGCTGATTCCGGCTGTACGAGTGTATTGGTCGATACGCTTCTTGGCCGCCTGATTTAAGGCGTGCGAGCAAGGGGTAAATCCGCCGAAATCGCTGCCGTCGGGCAGTGTGGCTTCGCCGATTTTCAGGCATCCGGCATGGTCTTTATCGTTGATACGGAAGACGTAAATTAGTTTGGGCTTGAGTGTCGAATCGAAGAGCATGGTATATGTGGCTATTTAGGGATTGAGTTCACAAAAGGCTCGACTTGGCGGTCGCGCGGTTTCTTGCGCCAGTCGCGTATCAGGCAGTATATTCCGTTGTGCCGATGAATGTCGCCCGTACGACATCCTTCGCACGGGTGTTGGACAACCTCGTCGCCGAAAAGGCTGTGCTCGACCGTAGGTTGTCCGCAGGTGTCTGGGATTACGCACTTGAGACCGTCCATCTGCCAGACGTTCCATGAAACGATATATGCGATTTGCAGCAAAGACCGCTTCAAAGGATCCTTGCCGAATTTGTCGCGATAATAATCGATAAAGGAATACAACAGCGACTCGCGAGCGAGGACGACGTTATCGCCCTGCCAGTCGTAGCCGTAGACGCTTTGGAAGGCTATGGCGGCGGCTTTGAGCCATTCGCCCGAAGTCTCCGTATTCTCGCCGATGACCCGCAGTTTGCGGTCAAGGATGCCTATGCGTCGACCGATAGGTATGGATCGACCCGATACGGCATCATAGCGACTTGCAAGGTATGGCGCCTCGCCACATGTGATTTCGAGGCGAACGTCACGCACATAGTCCATCCATGTTTTACCCGCCGGGAACGCCACCTTATCGGGGTTAACAGTCCATGTGCGGTCGTCATTTTCGTTGTTGAACACGCCGTTGCGGCCAAACCAGGCTCCGTCCACAAGATTGATCTGTGCATTGCATATCCACGCCGGGGTGAAGACTTCCGCCTTGTCGCGTGAGCGGCTTTGCTGACATTCGCGGGTCTTGAGCACTCGCGGCTGTATGACGCGTCCGTGGACGCCGACAACCAGTTCGGGACGAATCTCGTCATAGTAGCCATAGCCCTCGCCTAATTCGGCGTAATCATCTGTAGCCCAGATGATATTACGTTGTTCGCCCTCCGGTAGGCCGCGACTGGCCGTATGATCCTTGAGCAACAGCGCAAGGACCTGCGGGTCGAGGTCATTCTCAAGTATGTCTATAAGTGGCGAAGATGACATACAGTGTCTGCGGTGTGTGCCGTAGGCTCCGTATGGCAACAAGTGGCTTGTGTATAGGGTAGGTGAAAAAAAGCGGGAGCCAAGTCGTTGCTCGCTCCGCTACTTGTGGCCGTCGAACTTGCCAATCCGCCAAGAGCAAACAACGCCGACTCCACGCTGTATATATGTACATAACCCAAGACCTGCCCCGGAAGCTAAGTGCTCCCGGAGCGTGCCTTGGTTGGTAAATACATACCGTGGCGCCTATCGTTGCTATGTCCTGTGACGGGTATTTGGAGTGTTCGACGTTCCAAGTAGCCAAGAACAAGCGTAGATATCGCTTCTTTATCAAAATGTAAGGTCTAAGGCACAAACACTTGTGCGGGACGGCTCTGCGTCACCTTACGCGCGTGCCAAGACTTATTGCAAAGTTAGGTAAGATTTTTCGGACACGCAAAAATACTTTTTCGAGGTGCCCGCAAAGGCCGATGAAAAGGCAATGGGGGATTCATGTATGGGACTCTAAAGACTTTAATGTTCCTAAAGCCCTTAAAGCCCCTTATTACCTTAACGCCCTTCGGTCAAGTCCTTGGCAGGGCGCAAATGCGCTGCTGTCAGCGGGCAAGGAGGGCGGCAAGGGCGTCTATGCGCTCGGCGAAGGCGGCGATGAGGGCCTCGTGGCGTTGGCGCAACCCGTAGATGTTGAGGCCGCAGCCGGGTTGGGTGCAGTATTCTTGGCCGGCATCGTTGATGTGTCCTTGCGGACACTCGTACTTGGTGCCGCCGCCGAAGATTGCGCGGCTGTCGGTGATGCGTCCCAGCGGCTCCGGGTCGGTGATGTCGCGATATAATTCGCGCATCGATTCAAGGGTGTCGTCTGTGTACTCCGGCTGGTATGCGTCCAGACATTCGACGACGAATGTCAACGGGTAGTATCCTTGCGGAAACGGAGGCGACAGGGGTTCGGTGGAGTGCAGCACATCGCGCAGCATATCGGCGTCAAATAGTCGTGCCTTGTATATCACGGCAAGTGTCGCTTGTGGACAGGATGAAATGTCGCCGTAGACAACGCCTAAGGCGTAGTCGCGCGGCACGGCTGCAATATATTGCGGAAACCATTGGAGCGCGCTGCAGTGTATGTCCGTACGCTCGTCTTCGGGCAGACTCCAAGATACCAGATACTTGCGATAGAGGCTCGAGCCTATGCCGGTCATGGCGCGCCCGGTGATGTATTCCCACTCCTGTTCGGAGGGGAATACTTCGGGTTCGACAAGGCGTCGGCTGTACCGCATTTTCAGGCACTGGGCCCGCAGGTCTTCGGCGTCTATGGTCATGGCGTGATGTGCTTGTTATGCTGTGCTGTGTTGTGTTGTGTTGTGTTGTGTTGTGTTGTGTTGTGTTGTGTTGTGCGTAAAGGAGTGCCTATACCGGTGTCAGCGTCCGGCGTTGTCTATCATACTGCGCAACTTGTCGTTGAAGTCGTTGGCTTTTATGAGGTTCTCCATATTCAGGTGCATACGGTAGCGCCAGTAGTGGCGCGGATTGGCCGGGACGTTGATGATTTCGTCCTTGGGGTTCTCGCGTCGCAGTTTGCCGTCCATAGCCAGGTAGTCCTGCAGCGGCAGAATGCACAGCATTGATGGTGACTTGAGGTGCAAATTTACGATTGCATCGCATATCCACGGCTCGGCAAAATAAGGCGCTGTACCGTTTTGTTGCAGCACTTCGTTGAAGTAACGCTGTGTCTTTTCGCGGTTTTCTTCCCACCATACGCGTATACCGCCCATGTCGTGTGTCGATGTGGTGCATACCGAGTAATACGGGTAGTTGTGTGTATCGCCGAAGGTGAGATTGGGGTCCTTGGGCATACGCTGTATTTCAAGAGCCAGTATCTCGAGGTGCTGCATCACGGCGGGTACGCAATCCGGAATCATACCGAGGTCTTCGGCGCAGGTGAGCATGTCCGTGGCTTCGATGAGCGGTGGCAGTTTCCACATGGCTTTACCATACCAGAAGTCGTTGTGACGGTGATAGAAGAAGTCGTTGTATAATCGGTCGAAGCACCAGCGTTCGTAGTCGTTGAGCGAGCGGTATATATATGTGTATTGAGCCGATATGCGCGGGTGATACTTGCCTTTTTCGCGGCTGTCTTCGATGAACAGTACGTTGTCTATAAGGCCCAGCAATGCGTTGCACAGCCGAGTGTTTTTGTCGTCTTGGGGCAGTGAGCCGAAGTGGTCGGCGACCTTGCGTTGTGTGTCGAATTCGGGGCGCAGTTTGTAGCGTCCGTATCCGACATCGACGAGGAAGGTCTTGCGTGCTTCGTCGGTGTATTCGCCGAAGAAGTCGCCCAGGAAGTAATCCATGATGAACGGCGTGGTGTGCAGGTCTACGTCTATCCAGAAGTCGTAGTTGTATCGCAGTTCGTCCGGGGTGAAGGGCAGGGCGGGATTGAAGGTGCCCAGCAGGCCGTGCACGGCGTCCATGGGTATTTCCCAAATGCGGAAGAAGCCCAAGACGTGGTCTATGCGGTATGCATCGAAGTATTCGGACATTTTGCGGAAGCGTGCTTTCCACCATGCAAATCCGTCACGGTTCATTTCTTCCCAGTTGTAGGTGGGGAATCCCCAGTTTTGACCCAAAACGGAGAAGTCGTCCGGCGGCGCACCGGCTTGGCAGTCCATATTGAACAGGCGTGCATCGGTCCATGCGTCCACGCTTGTGCGCGATATGCCGATAGGAATGTCGCCCTTGATGGCCACGCCTTTGCCGTGTGCATAGTCGCGTACGGTTTTCAGCTGTTTGTCAAGGTGGTATTGAGTGAAGTATACAATATTTGTCTCATCGGCAGCTTCTTTGGCCAATTCTTTGACCAATTCTTTGGTGTATTTGGCGTATTTGCCCCATTGCGAGAAGTCGGCAGTACCGAAGCGGTCGCGTAAGACACAGAATGCCGCGTAATTGGGTAACCATCCGGCGTTTCGTTTTACGAAGGCTTTGAAGTCGGACGAGGCTATGGTCTTGGCGCCGTCCTGGGCGAATATCTCGCGTACGTACTCTGTCTTGGCATGGGTGACGCGTTCGTAGTCGACGGTTGCCAATCCGTTGAGCTCGGCGGCCAAATCTCGGTAGTATTTGCGACGTGCCGGGTCGCGCAGTTCGCCTACGGCCTCAAGACGCAGGTACATAGGATGGAGCGCGAATGTCGAATTGGCGTTATAGGGATACGAATCAGTCCATGTGCCTGTCATCGTGGTATCGTTGATAGGCAGGATTTGTATAAAGTTTTGATGCGTCATTGCAGCCCAATCGACCATCAGTGTGAGATCGTAGAAGTCGCCTACGCCGAAGTCGTTGCGTGTGCGTATCGAGAATACCGGTATGGCAACGCCGGCGCCGCGCCAGGGAGTCAGAGGATTGCGCAGTCGCATTCCGGTAAGCACTGTGGCGGTGTCGCGTGTGGGCTGTGTCCCGAGGGTGCGGTTGTTGCCCAGTTCCCAAGCCACGAGTTTGCCGGAATTTTTGTCGAGAATCACGAACTTGTATTCGGTGGCAACGCTGAGTCCGGCTGCCGGTATATTGACGCTCCACATCGGGAAGTCGTGTGCGGACATAGCTACTGCTTGTGCCGTATCCCATTTGCCTAATGACGGTGTCTCGCCACAGACGGCGAGAACCTGTTCGGGGCGTATCATTGGTGCCAGTACTTGAATGGTAACCATTCCGGCACAAGGCAGTATGCGAGCCGTTGAGGCTGCATCATCGCGGCGGTTGATGCATTCGGCGATTGCAGACGAATAGTATGGTTTGTCCCACGGCTGATCCTGCCAGCGGTCGTTGACGTATACGGCATGACCTGCATCTGTGGGCATATAAAAATGGTGCGGATGTCCCCATTCACGTTTGCAGCTGCCGTCATCGCGGCGTACTACATAGGAGTATTCGAAGTCAGGGGTGTTGGCCGGGATGTCAATCTCGGCAGTCCATTTGTCCGTGCCTAAGAGCTTCATCGGTACGGCTGTGTCTATGTTGTTAGATCCCAAGTGCGCGATATTGCCCGTAAGTACGAGGTTTTCGCCCCAATTGGTGCGGTAATTGACGCTGAATACAATCTTCATGGTCTGGTGTATTGTGGCTGTTGTTATTCGTGTATGGATAAAAGTATGATATAGTGTCAAAGAACGTCCACCGTAGAGGCGGCGCACTTTGCGGTGTAAATGTACGAATAATTATCTGTAAATGCGGTTTTGCAACACTTTTTAACCGAAAGCATATTGTCTTATGAGTTAGCCCGAATGTTTAAGGCTGTCGGGACTAAGTCATATATACGATGGGGCGCTCTGACCGCTTTTGGGAAAAGAATTATGTGCTCGGTCTGCGGTCGGATGTATGCGTTAAAGCAAAAATACACTAACTTTGTGCAGTGAAAACGGACGTGAATTAGGCGCGAAGGCGCATCACGGCCGTAAAAATCTATTTATGTCCGACACATATTACACGATACAAGAAGAAGGCGAAGGCCGGTTGAGAGAAAAGCTGAGCCGTTTTATAGCGTATGCCCATCACGTTGACAGCGAGGAAGATGCACGCACTTTCGTGCAATTGCTGCGCAATCGTTATCACGATGCACGGCACGTGTGCTGGGCTTTTGCAACGCGAGACGGACGGCGTTTGGCTCAGGATGACGGCGAGCCTTCCGGCACTGCCGGTCGTCCGATATTGGGCCAAATAGACTCGCTTGGATTGACGGATGTCGTTGTGGGTGTCGTTCGCTATTTCGGCGGCATAAAACTCGGGCCGTCGGGCCTGATAGCAGCTTATCGCGAGGCCGCACGCTTGGCGTTGCAGTCCGTGCCTGCGGTCGAATGTCATAGTCAATGTCGGTTTGTATTCACTTTCCCGTATTTGGCTATGAATGATGTTATGAAGGTGGTCAAAAGCGAGGAATGCACGGTTGTGGAACAATCGTTTGACAATAGTTGCTTGATGGTGGTGGAGATTCGCGAAGATAATGCCGAGCGGCTTCGCGGACGCTTGGATGCGGTGTCCGGCCTTACGTTTGCGGATTAGCCGCAATCGGTGTACTCCGGTTAAACCGGGATGGCCAGCATCGGAATGTCCGCGTTCAATATCATCTTGTGCGCCAATCCGGGGTTGAATAGTCGGGCAAAGGCGTTTTGCCTTTTGTTGGGGATGACGAGGATGTCTGCGGGGTTGTCTTTGACCAAGCATCTGAATTGCTCGGCAGCACAATCTGCGTCTATGCTCATTGTGTCAAATTCGAAATTCGGGAAATTTTTCTTGCAGAAAGACATGACGTTGAGCAACGATTCTGTATTGGAGCGTTCGAAAGGTCGCCTTTTGGCCGGAAGGTGCACAAGAGTGACTTTGGCTGAAATGTTATTGAAGATGCGCGACATTGTATCCAAGGCCAGGAGGTCTTGCTGCTCGAGATTGGTAAAGAAATGTATACGGATGTTTTCGGCTTCGATGTTTACCCTTATGCCTTGTGGAATTGTCAGCACCGAGAACAGGCATTTGTCAAGAACTTCGGCCGATACGCTTCCTATCATTTGTTCCTGCTTCTTGGCGTAGCTTCGAGTGCCCATGACCACGAGGTAGGGCGGGTTGGCCTTGGCATATTCGATGATTGCGTCTTCGGGAACGCCTTCCATAACAATCGTATCAAATACTACCGGAGGAAGTTCGCCGTACTTGATTTTGGAACGCACCTTGCCGGCAAATTCGTCCATGCGTTTGTGTGCATCCTCCTCAATTTTACGGCGGGCATCATTGTCGGCTATTTCGTAGGTGAGCTGATCGCTGAGTTGCATATTTCCTGCGACATACGGATCTATGAATGAGTATAGCAATCGTATCTGCGCGTTGTGCTTTTGAGCCAGAGCGAAGGCCACTTCAAGTGCATTGACCGAATGTTCGCTGAAATCAACCGGTACAAGTATACAATGCGATTTCTCGTTGAAAGGCGAGGGCATAGGTGTGAATATCTCGCGGTGTTCGATGATGCGCAACGCCAAAGGCAGATCTTTTTCGTGTATGCGAACGCGTACGCCGGAAGATACTGTCGGGTGTTCGAGGTTGACATTTTGCAGCAACACCTCGATGCCTTCTTTTTCGAGGATGTTCTTCAGTTCGATGGCGCGGTCGTATGTGTGTATGGCAACGGTGATAAGACGCATAATTGTATAAGCCGATTAGGGTTCTTGATACAGCCTATGGATGCCTCGCCGGTGCAAGGCATCCATAGGATGCTGTTTTTTGTGTGAGAGAAGGCTGTGGCTTTCTCAGTCCTTGTTTTCTTGTTCTTGGAGGATTTCGACGGCCATATCGTAGATTGTGGAGTCGTCAAGGACAACGATACCACCGTTGGGGCCGGGTTCGATGTGTACGCCGCAGTTTTTGCCGAAATCGTAGTTGCTGCCGCCGAAGTAGTTGCGTACGGTCTGAACTGTGATGTTGAGTTTGTCGGCGATGCGATGCATCGAACCGTCGGGCAGACTGTCTTTGAGTTTGCGCAAATCGTTGAAGCTGATAGTCTTAGTCATGATGGTATCGGTTAGTGTGGATGATTATTATATGGTTGTTGATACGACAGGGAGGTATGTTGTCGTTATTGTGGGTATAAATTTAGTGGTCTTTTGTGAGTTGACCAAAAATATTTATGTTTTTTTTTTATGTTTTACGACACTTATTTTGCCCGTTCGGTTCGGTATGACGCGTAACGTGTTGATTTATGCGTTATTGTCAGATACGTTCGACATTTGAGTCATCTATCCAAGCGGCTGTGGTGTTGTTAACCTTCACATGATACCACAATTGGGCTCCATCGCTGCTTGCGGCGTTTACCGAGTCGATAATTACGAGACGTGTGCCCTCGTGTACGGGGACGATTTTGTCCGCCTTGTCTGTTTTGGCCGTTGGAGCGGGGGTGAGGTTGGCCGAAGGTGCGGTGACTATGGCAACGTCATTATTGTCGGCGGCGGCTGCACTTTGGTATGCGACTATTGTGGTGTATACAAGTATAATGAATAGTACCAAAGCGCCAAAGAAACCGACTTTGCGTACCGTGACATTTGTCAAGAAAAGGTATGTGGCAATTAGTCCGATAATTATGACAAATAGGATGAAGGTTGTCCATGCCCAGGCATTAGGTGACATCATAGCAATGACGCCCGAATGAATTCTGCCAAGTATGGACGAGTTGTCTTCGGGTTTGTCCTCGAGTGTCGTATTGACAAAATCGAGGTTGGCGCGTGCATCCTTGTTTGACGGATCAATTTTGAGTGCGCGCTCGTATGCTAGTATGCTTTGAGAGATCTTACCCATACGGAAATATGTGTTGCCCAGATTGTAGTATAAGTCGGACGATACTCCGTATTCTTTTATGATTGTTTTGTATAGGTCTGCAGCCCCTGTATAGTCTTTTGAATTGTATGCCGAATCGGCTTTGGCCGAGAGGGTGGCGGCAGTTTCGGTTTTGACCGTGGCTTGGGCTGTGGCTGTGCTTATGCAGAAGGCTGCAGTAATGGCAAAAACCACGTATTGCAATATATTGTGTGAGGTCCTCATTATGCTTTTGCGGATGCTTTGGTGGATTGTTTCTTGGTGCTTTCGATGGCTTTGATGACGGCCGAGGATTCGTCAAACAGCCCTTTGAGATGTTCGGGTGAAGAGCTGTCGGGAGTGAAACGAGCCATTTCACATTGATCCAAGATGTTGATTGTTCGGTCGGTAAGTTCCTCGCTTATGCCGCTTTCAAGCAGTTTTTCGCGGATGTTGTCGCGAGTGAGCGCCGATGACGGAATACGAAGTTTGTCGCTGATATATCCCCAGAGGGCATGTGCAAGGCTTTCGTGGAAGGCATCGGCGTCATTTGCGGTCAGGGCTTTTGCGGCCAAACGTAGACGCTTGGTGGCCACCTTATTGGCGCGAGCTGTACGGCGTGCCGCCAGGTCATCGGCGGCGCGGATATGCTTGCGGTATACGATGATGGTAGATACAAATGCCACTAATACAAGTATATACAACAGCATGTAGGTTGTTCCGTAGAAGGTTCGTTCCGGTTTCTTCGCAAGTGATGCGGTGTCAATGCGGTGTATATAGCGTATGTCTTTGAGCCCTTCGCCGATTTCCTTTTGTTCGGCCGATGACGCCGAGCCGCGTATCACGTTGAGATTGTATCCTTTTTGCTTGATGGTCATATATCGTCCGGCCGTTGGATCAAAGTATACAAAATTCCATGAAGGGATATTGAGCGTACCTACTTCTTTGGGCACGATGGTATAGGTCACGGCGCAGGTGCCGCGCATATCCGAGCCGTTGAAGTTGGCATCGCTTACCACTTCGGGGGTGTACTCTTCGACGTTTGCCGGGAACGACAGGGTGGGGGCGGACAATGCTTTGATGTTGCCGGTGCCGTTGATGTTGAGGGTATAAGTAAGAGCTTCATTGGTACGCGGATGCGCCGGAGCGATGTCCGTAGTGGCGGTGAAGTGTCCTACCGCGCCTTCAAAGCCGTCGGGAGCCGGTTGCGGAAGATCTTCGACACTTACCGAGATTCGGTTGGATGTCGTTGTGATTTTTTGTTCGATGGGGCGATAGGTTACAAAGAAGCCGTTGGAGATTGGTTCGTATGTCTCGAGTGTCACGTCATATCGGCCCGAGTTGATGGTCAGTGTCCCTGCTTTTTGCGGGTAGAGTAGGCATTTTTTCAGTACTGCGGAGTAATAGTTTTCGCCGCGGAAGTGTTCCAACTGAGCCTCGTTGCTGCCTACGGGTAATTCTTCGGAAATAAAGCCGTCGAATTGGGGCAGTGTTGTGGCGCGGAAAGAGGTGATATTGTGCTTGGTATACACTTTAATGGTCGCGATGACGGCTTCTCCTTTCCATAGATGTTTTTTGGACATATTGACCGTGACGATGAGGTCGCCGGGTGATACCTTGCCGGCACGAGGGGCAGATGCTGCGGGAGCCGGCATCGAGGACGAGCCTGATTGGCTTTGCTGTGAGCTGCGATCCGGCGGAAGTATGGTTAGCCTTTTGGCGTGGGTGCGCATATTGCCTACGCTGACAGCCGGGATGGTTACGGTAGATGCTTTTTCGGCCTTATATAAATAGGTGTATTGGCGCTGTATGGAAGACTCGACGCGGCCGTTAATGATGGTCGTGCTTTGCATGGTCGAGACTCCGGGACGCGAGGCATTGAAAATCTTACAATTAGGTATTTCGGGCGCGTTTCGTACCACGGCATCGCTGTTGTTTACAGAGATTGTGACGCTGAAACGATTGCCTTGAATGACGGTGGCCGGAGCCTCTATCGTGACCGATTGGGCGGTCGCGATAAGTGACACTACGGCCATTATCACAAGGGTTATGTAATATCTTAATGCGGACATGGTGTGTACTCGATTATTGGATATGCTCTTACCAGGGCTTGTCGGTGGTGCGTCGGCCGTAGCCTTGGCGTTGCTCCTGATTTTTGCGAGTTTTGTTCTCTTTGTTTTGTACGGCGTTGAGTATCTGTTGTGAGGACTGACTCGGTTTTTGTTGTTGTTGCTGTTGCTGTTGTTGTTGTTGCTTTTGATTTTGCTGCTGCTTGTCCTTATTTTTATCCTTGTTGTCGTTGCCTGCACCGCCGCCTTGGCTTTCCGGGGGAAGCTTGAGCTGAGCTATACGCAGATTTTGCAAAGCCTTGATATTTGTGGGGTTGCGTCGAAGTATTGCTTTGTAATTTGATATTGCTTGCTTGTAGCTTTGTGTCGAAACTTGTGAGAGCGAATCGGCCAATTGGTTAGATGTTCTGCCATCCGAGGGCGCTCCCATATTGATGTCTGCACGGCGCAACGAGTCTGCCAGGTCCTTGAGGTAATCGCCTATCAAAACAGCATCGTTACCCAGATTGTATATGGCTTTTTCGCTGATGTTTGGGTCGGATGCGGTTTTGCCCAAATTGGCAAGGGTCAGGCGAGCTTCGCGTAGCTTGGTTGTATCGGCGGTAGTAGCGCCCATTATTGTTGCCATCGCCTTGTCGTACTTTGCCGCTTCGGAGGACGGGTTAGCTTTAAGGGCGTTATCGTAGTCTTTGACGGCATCGGCATAATGCTCTTTCTTATATTTTTCGTTGCCGGATTTTATAGCGTTTCTTTCGGCTTTATTAGACATATCAGACGAGCAGGAGGTCAAAAGTGCCGTGGCAAGCGCCAATGTGGATGCCAGCGTGATTATATGAGCGTGTTTTATCAGAATCATAAGTTGTGTCTATTCTTTTTTACTTCCTGTACCGTTCTTTTTGTTTAGCTCGGCAAAGAAGTGTACATGTTTTAGCCAAGAAGTCTTTCGTTCGAGCAATAGTATGTCACATACCAAGAGCGCGAGTGCCAGCCATGCAAACAGAGGAAATTGCTCGGCGCTATTTTTGTACTTTACGGCACCGAAGTCTGACTTCTGGAGATTGTCGAGTTGTTGTACGAGTTTGTCCAATGCGTCTGTATTCGAACCGTTGACGTATATGCCTTTTCCTGCTTTGGCTATTTCTTTGGCTGCGTTTTCGTTGACTGCCGTGATGACTTCCTTGCCATCGTTGTCCGTCAGGTATCCGCTACCAATTGGGATACGTGCGCCTTTTGATGTTCCGACGCCTATTACGTTGACTTGTATTCCACTGTCTACTACGGCTTTGGTCGCATCTATGGCATTTCCGTCATGGTCTTCGGCATCGGTAAGTAGGATTATACATTTCTTGACATCCGTTTTGTCGCTGAAGCATTTTTTGCTCAGGTTGATGGCCTCGCTGATGGAAGTTCCTTGATAGGGCATTAGCGAAGGGTCAAGGTCGTTGAGTATGAGTTTGGCCGAATAATAATCGGTTGTCAATGGCAGTTTTACTTTTGCATCACCGGCAAATACTACGAGTCCGACTTTATCGTTTCCGAGTCGGTCGGTAAGTTTTTCCAAGAGTAGTTTGGCACGTTTCAGTCGCGAAATGCTTTTGGGGTCATCGGTGGATGCGGCAAGCATCGAGCGCGAAGCGTCAAAAGCTATCATCACTTCGATACCGCGTTTGCTGTCCGTTTGTTCGGTTTCGCCAAAGCGTGGGCGTGCCAAGATGATGACGACAGCAGCGAGAGCTATCAGTTGAAGGGTGATTTTTATTCCGGTTTTGTAATGCGATGCGTCCGGCATCAGAGGTGCCAGTGTCGTTGGGTTGCCGAAGCGAGCAATCTTGCGCCGACGAGACAGCTTGGCAAGCCAGTACAAGAAGTACACTACCGGTAGCGACACCAGCAATATCAGTAATATAGGATTGGCAAAGTCTAACATTGTCTATATGATATTCGAGGAGAATACGGTTTTTGTCGTCAGTCTGAAATTCATACTTACTAAGGCACTGTGCGGAATATGGTGTATCTCAAGACAAGCTCAAGAGCCAGAAGTCCGAATAGCAGCCAACCCCACAGTGCAAAGTCGTCTTCGGTGTGGCTGAATTGCTGGATGCTCATGTGGGTCTTTTCCAAGCGGTCGATTTCGTTGAAGATATTTGACAGCGTTTTATTGTCGGTTGCACGGAAATACTTCCCATTGGTATGTGTAGCTATGGACTGAAGCGTAGCCTCATCGATAACCACTTGTTGCATCTCGTATTGCATTCGGCCTAACGCATCAATGCTTACGGGCGTAAGCGCTCGACCGCGTGTTCCCACAGCTATGGGGTATACTTTGATTTTGCGCTCTTGCGCTACGGAGGCTGCGTCCGATGGCGTTACAACTCCGGTGTTGTTTGATCCGTCGGTGAGCAGTATTACGCTTTTGCTCTTGGCCTTTCCGTCTATAAGCCTGGATATTGAAGTTGCAAGACCGTCTCCGATAGCGGTACCGTCTTCAAGCATTTCGGGCTTGATGCCTTCGATATAATTTATGAGTGCCGAATGGTCCATTGTCAAGGGCAGTCCTGTCAAGCTCTCGCCGGCAAATACAACCACTCCGATGTTGTCGTTGGGACGCCCTGTAATGAATTTTTGGGCCATCTTCTTGGCGGCTTCCATACGATTGGGCTTGAGATCCTGAGCAAGCATACTGGAGGAGACATCAAGAGCGATGACGATGTCGGTACCTTCGGTATCGGTGGTGCGCCAGCTATCGCTTAGCTGAGGTCGGGCGAGGATGACTATCAGAAAAGATATTGCCCCAAGCCTCAGGGCAAACAATAGGTGTCGCAGGCGTGCACGCCATGGTGTAGGCGTATTAGCATAAGGGGCAGTGGTGGATACGCCCATGGTTGGGCGGGCGTTTCGTGCCGTATACACGTATCTTGCAATAAGCAAGGCTAAGACAATGGGTATCAGCCAAAGTAAATGCGGATGAGCAAACTGCATGACGGTATTTTAGCTTTTTTGTTTTGTGTTCGTAGTCTTGGGGCTCTCGCTGCCGTTGACGTCTTGTTTCCCCTTAGCGTCCGCGGCTTGTTTCCCTTTGGCGTTTTCGTCAACCTCGGGCTGGGGACGTGTCGTAGATACAAAGTCGTTGACGGCGTTGAACGAGCGGATGTTTTCGGATATATCCGGACGTTGGCAAGCAAATTTCACGAAGTCGGCAGTACGAAGTACCGGCCCGAGAGCGTCTATGAAATGCTTGAGCGTATCTTCGGCCGACATAGCCTCAAGTATTTGCGTCGTGGTCATTTCGCGTGCATTGACGCCGAATCGTCCGTCAATGTATTGACGCAAGATGTCCGTAAGTTCGGTGTAGTATTCTTTGTCATGCCCGCTTTCGGCGAGGCGACGTGCCTTAAGGGACGAGAGGCGCTTGATGGCCAATTCGTAGGGTGGAATTATTTTCTTGTGCGGCAGCAGGGTGGGACCGTTTTTCTTATATAAGAAGAATATGACGGCACCGAGGGCTATGACAAGTAATGCCAATAGCGGCCAATACCACCATTCGGGTATAAAGTCATACCATCTGCCGGGAATAGATACGGTGCCTTCAAAGGGGTTGATAAGAAGAGAGTCTTTCATCACCTTCGGCATATCCGGTTCGAGGACTTTGAGCGTCACTATGTCCGAATCAATGGTATCGGCGCCGTTGACAAATCTGAATGGGCCTATGCTCTGCGTCCCCGGTTCGAATGGTTGGATAAGGTATGTATATATCACCTGAATGCGACCGTTGCCTACTTCTGTCGAATCAACGGATGTTTCGCGAACTTCCACTTTATTGAGAGTGTATACGCCTTGGTCATCGCGTTGCATCTGATCCATCATCAAGCCGTAATGCCCGTTTTTGAGCACTTCAACGCGGATGTTGGTGCGGTCGCCCATAGTCAATGTTGTCGAGTCGATTTTCGCCGAAATGGATACAGGTGCGACTGCTTCGCTCGGCTGTTGTGCAGAAGCCCCGGAGACACAAAGTACCAGGGCAAGAGCAGCGGCAGTGTTTCGTGCCGACAGTTTGAGCGAAGTTTTTGGTGTATGTATATTCATATTGTATACAATGTGTCGGATAGTTTATTATAGGCCGTTAGCCCCGTCCGCGGTTTTTGAACAAGCCCATAAGTGCGCGTACATAGTCTTCATCCGTGGCTACGGAAATGAAGTCTACGCGTGCCGAGCGTAATGTCTCGGCCATACGTTGCTGGTTGGTGTACCAATGCTTGTCATAGATTTGACGCGCGTGACGGCTGGACGTGTCCACCCAGCGGGTCTGCCCTGTTTCGAGGTCGGCCAGACGTATAAGTCCTACATCGGGCATTTGTGCGTCACGCTTGTCGTATACTTGTATTGCCATAAGGTCATGGCGATTGCGAGCTATTTGTAAGGCTTGTTTATAGTCCGTGCTGTCTATGAAGTCTGAGATGAGGAATGCTGTGCAAGCGCGTTTTGAGGCATTGGCAAAATACTTTACCGCGCCTTCGATGTCCGTCTTATTGTGTTTTGGACAGAAGTCAATAAGTTCGCGTATAATCAGCAGGATTTGCTTCTTGCCTTTTGCGGGCGGAATATACTTCTCGATGCGATCTGTGAAGAATATCGCGCCTATTTTATCGTTGTTTTGAGTGGCCGAGAATGCCAAAGTGGCAGCTATTTCGGCAATGATGTCGCGCTTTTGCGAACCTACGGCGCCGAAAACGCCGCTACCCGACATATCGATAAGCAGCATCACTGTCAGCTCTCGTTCTTCCTGATAAACCTTGATGTAAGGCTTGTTGTGACGTGCGGTGACGTTCCAGTCAATGTCTCGAATGTCATCGCCGTACTGGTACTCGCGCACTTCGCTGAACATCATGCCGCGGCCTTTGAAGGCCGAATGATATTCGCCTGCAAAGATGTTTTGCGACAGTCCGCGAGTCTTGATTTCGATTTTGCGGACTTTTTTTAGAAGTTCTTTCGAGTCCATAATTCAGCGCATTGAGCGATTGGTCGGTATGGGTTAGGGAACAAGAATCTTGTCTAGTATTTCGGTGATGATTTCGTCCGTGGAAATGTTGTTTGCTTCGGCTTCGTATGTCACACCGATGCGGTGTCGGAGTATGTCGTGGCATACGGCTATGACATCTTCGGGAATAACATAGCCGCGCTGGTGGATGAATGCGTAGGCTCGAGCGGCGCGTGCCAGCGATATGGAGGCACGAGGTGATGCTCCGAAGGCGATAATGTCCGTCAGGTCGTTAAGGCCGTATTCGGCCGGTGTACGGGTGGCGTAAACGATATCTACGATATAGCGCTCGATTTTTTCGTCCAAGTATATTTGTTCAACAAGCTTTTGCGCATCAATAATTTCGGAGGGTTTGATGATGGGATGTATTTCGCGGCTCTCGTTGGCGATATTCTGGCGAATGATTATGCGTTCTTCCTCTTTGGAAGGATAGCTTATGACGACTTTCATCAAGAAACGGTCAACCTGAGCTTCGGGCAGCGGGTATGTACCTTCTTGCTCAATGGGGTTTTGTGTAGCCATTACCAAGAAGGGTTGGTCGAGGCGGAAAGTGTTGTCACCGATGGTGACTTGACGCTCCTGCATGGCTTCAAGTAATGCGCTCTGTACCTTGGCCGGGGCGCGGTTGATTTCATCAGCGAGTACGAAGTTGGCAAATACAGGACCTTTCTTTACTTGGAACTGTTCGTTCTTGACGCTGTACACCATAGTACCTATTACATCGGCGGGGAGCAGGTCGGGAGTGAACTGTATGCGGCTATATTTTGCGTTGATGAGTTGTGACAATGTCTTAATAGCGAGTGTTTTGGCAAGGCCGGGTACACCTTCGAGCAATACGTGCCCATTGGAGAGTAAGGCAATGATAAGTGATTCGATGAGGTGTTTCTGTCCAACGATTGTTTGGTTCATTCCCTCGGTGATGAGGTTGATGAAATCGCTTTTGCCCGCGACCATGTCGTTGAGTTCGCGGATGTTTACGGTGTCGCTCATAAAACTGGTATTTATAAGTTTGGTCTATATGTTCGATAATTGCAGTAGCCAAATCCGTTTGAGGGATTTGGCTACTACAAAATTACGTATAACGGCTTTTCTGCCGAGATGCAATGTGTTAAAAGATTTTACTAAACGTTTAACTCATAAAAACCTTAACCTTTTTTAGTATATTCGCGTCATAGTGTTACTAATATTCACAAGTGAAGTGCGATATGCCGGGTGATATTAGGATGTTTGGCGCATAAGTGAAGAGATATAGTCGCGTGGTTTTGGTGCATCACTCGCGGAAGTAAAGTCGCTTGACGCGTGAAGATACTGAGGTGAGCACTTCGTACGGTATAGTGTCAAGTGTTTCAGCCAGGTATTGGATGGACGCATTTTTGCCGAAAATTTCGACGGAAGATCCGATATGCGCCTTCGGACAGTCCGTGACATCAATCATGCAAAGGTCCATACAGATGTTGCCGATGGTTGGGCAGGGTACTCCTTCGACAACGAACGAGGCATGCCTGCATCCGAGATGCCGATTGACGCCGTCGGCATAGCCTATTGGTATGGTTGCAATAACGCTATCGCGCAGGGTGATTCCGCGGCGGCCGTAACCGATGGTTGCACCGGCCGGATATTGGTGCATAGCGATGATGGAAGTACGCAGTGTTGCCACGGTCTTCAAGGCCGATTGGTCGGTTTCGCCCGGTAGTGGCGAAATTCCGTACATTCCTATACCGAGACGTACCAGGTCGTATGCATAGCATGTGCGCCCGTAGCGTATTATGCCTGCGGTGTTGAGTATATGGCGTCGTATGTCTTTGCCGTATGGGACGCTGTTGCGCAAGAAGTTGCTAAGTCTGTCGAATGTATCAAGTTGGAGCGTGGTGTAATCGTCCATATCCAAGCAGTCGGCCGTAGCCAAGTGCGAGAACGTTGTGGCAATGTGCAGGTGCGGGCATTGCGCAAGCATCGAGACAAAGGCGCTGATTTCGTCCTCGTTTTTCAGCCCGACGCGGTGCATACCAGAATCGATTTTGACGTGTATCGGATAATCGGAAAGTCCGGCGGCTGCGACTTCGCGTTCGAGGTTGGACATGATGTCCTTATCCAAGTCTATTAGTGTCGGTTCCAGTCGATAAGCAACAATGGCGTGAGGATTGAGACACCAAGGATCAAGTACAATTATAGGCATAGTAACCCCGGCACGTCTCAGACGTACGCCCTCATCGACAACGGCCACGGCAAGATAGCTGAGCCCGCAAGACTGGAGTGTGCGAGCGACTTCAATGTCACCGCAACCGTAAGCATCGGCCTTGATCATAGCAATCATACCAACGCCATTGGAAAGTAACGAGCGGTAATGTCGTACATTATGCACAAGTGCTTCAAGGTCAATATTCAGGTGTGTAATATGGCGTAGTGAGCACAATCGGTCACGCATCAGCCGTCCTTGTTCCTTATCCGATATGTTTACATACAGCATTGTACGTTGCATATCGCGAGTGTTAAGCGTAATATGGCGTTCGAATGCGTCTGTGTCTTCGAAATGAGCAATTTCCACGCCCGAGTCCGCTACATCAGCCCAGTATTCAGGGCTACCGCCGATGACGTATGCCTTGGTGACGCCTGCCGCTTTGAGTATTTTAGCGGATGAGGAATAACCCCAGGCCTCGGACACGGGAGCGCTGACACATATTCGCAGGTCATGTTCGGGAGAGATACGGCGACGTACATAGTCAAGGGCGGTGGCAATACCATCCATATCCCCGGTGTAATAGTCCAGTGCAAGGGCGCTATTGCCGCTCATATCCGTTATGTCAATACGACCGGAAATGTCGTATCGCCCGATTTCGGACGAGCTGAAGCTGATTTTCTTGCCAAACATATTGGCAATCCGGGCGCATATATCCCAGATATCGGAACATGGATGCAAGTTCTTTTTGGGGTACATCTCTTTGAGTACCGAGGCAATCAATGGGTACGAGCTGTTGTAGAAGATGTCCGTAGCCGAAGCAAAGAGTAAGGACTTTTCACGACATTTGCTTTCGATGGAATCGAAGCCCTCGCTATGTTCTTCGGTGATGGCCGTAAATATGCCTATGGTAGGACGTATGATGTCTGCAAGTATTTTCATCTCACCTTTGTGAGATATGCCGGCTTCGATGATCGCAGCATCGGCGCCTGCCGCGAGCCATAGCGACTCGGGTACACCGATGCTTGAGTTCCAGCTGCGTGGGCTGCGAGCGCAATGCTCCCAAATATTGCAGCAGTTGAGTAATTCCTTGGTAAAGGTCTTGCCGATGCTGCCGGTGATACCAATGACCGGCCCCCGGAAGGCGTTGCGGATAGATTTTGCGCTGTCCCACAGGGCTTGGCGCACATTGTCTACGGCGATAAATGTCGCATCGGGGTATGCCGCATAATCCGCAATGTCCTTTTCGACTAAGAATACGCGTACACCCTTGGTATACATGTCCCGGATGTAACGGTGTCCATCGCCTTGGGGTGTGCACAATGCCGCAAATACTGTTGCGTTTGGGTCGGTCAGAAGTGCGCGGCTGTCGGTAATAATAGTGCGTAACGGCGAAGATGCCGATGTGATATTGCCTGAGATGGCAAGTGCGTGTACTGCCGCTGAGAGCGATTGTATGTCAAAATATGGGTTCTTGTCCATGTATAGTTATTGTTCAATGATGGGGCGATGCAAAGCCCTAAGTTTTTCGGAACGATATTGTATCGCTTGCCGTTGCGTATCTTTGTCAAAGTATGTATTGGCAAAAAAGTCGTAGACGATGTCTATTGCCATTGGCGACGGATGCTTGAGATCGCGGTCATAAAAACGGTAGTCGCGCAATTGGTCGCAAATGATTTCGAACGCCGGAAAATACTCGGCGGACGGGCATTCGGAGATGATACGTTCGGTGGCCAGATGGAGCACGGCTTTGCTCAGATTGTTTCCATGAAGGCCGTCTGCAAGATGTCGCACCGGGCTGACGGTGAATATGATGCGTTTGCTTTGGCATAGTTCCTTCCATCGCTCGACAATCGTATCGATGTCAAGGCGTGTGCGTTCAAAGGCATTTTGTGGGATCTTATGGCAGTTTCCTACGATATAGTTGCCCGGCTTATAGGTGTATACCCATGCGGTGCCGAAGGTGATTATCCATACCGAATCAGAGCTAAGTCGCTTGCCAAGCGCCTTAATGTCTCCGTTGAGCCGCTCAAGAAGCGCGTCTGCATCGGTGTCCGAGTATCGAGTATTCAGATACAAGCAACGCCATCGACCGTCATATAGTACCAAGTCTTCATGTGTGAAGTACTTCGAAGCAATAGCACGGCGCATAATTGTGGCTATAGATGCCGGATTGAAGAGTACGCCCAGAGGATTGGCCTGAATATCGAATCCGTCACGCCACAGACATTCGCCGATATTATCCGTAAAGCATGAGCCGAGCATCGTAATACGGTCGTTGCGGCTGATGCCGCACACTCCACGAATAGGCTCGACCGGTGTGTATAGGCGAATATCAGACATTTTGCTATTGTGACCTACTTAGTACATTCGATAATCTATGGAAAGCACTTGGAATTCGGTGCGACGATTAATCTGGTCTGCCGCTTCGCGATCTTCCTCTTTTTTCAGCGCATTTATAAAGTCCTCGGTAAGTACATCGCCCTCTTTGAATTGGGGATATTCCTTGGCTATACGTTTAGTGACGGTTTTCGGACGAGATTTGCCGTAGCCTTGGCTTTGTAGTCTGTCGGGAGATATGCCCACACTGATAAGGTAGTCGATTACTGAACGGGCACGGCGCGCGGACAAGTCGAGATTGTATTTTTCGGAGCCATGTCTGTCGGTATGCGAAGCCATCTCGATGGTTACGTTGGGGTTGTCGCGTAGCACTTGAGCCAATTCGTCCAAGGCCCTCTTTGACTCGGGACGCAACGAGGCCCGGTCATAGTCGTAGAATATATTTTCGACAACTACCGGCTTGGTGATAGAAGACAAAACGAAATCAACACCGTAGTCTGCATCTTCTTCGGTGTACTCGCTGGTGAATTCCTGACGAGCGTTCAAATACCCTTTGGCGCCAGCCATCATAACGTAGGATACTCCACGGTTCAAGGGGAAGGAGAACGACCCGTCGTTGCGTGCTACCTGCTTCTGGTTGCTTCCGTCACTGCCGACAATTCGGATTACGGCGTTAGGTACAGGTTCGTCATCTTTATCGATTACCCAGCCGGAAATGGTGATTTTCAGCTCGGGCAACTCAAATGAGTATATATGGTCGTATCCACGTGCATCACCGCGGTTGCTGCTGTAGAATCCGCTTTCGCCTTTACCGAAAGTGATGCCGAAGTCATCGCCGGCGCTGTTGATCGGGCGTCCCATATTGGTTACGTTCCAGCCGCCTGACGGTGTCATCTCGGCGCGGAAAATGTCGAGACCGCCAAATCCCGGGTGGCCATCGGATGCAAAATACAATACCGAGTCGGTGCGCATATACGGGAACATCTCGTCGCCGGGGGTATTGATCCATTCGCCAAGGTTTTCGAGCGAACCGGCACGTTCTTTTATATTGACGCGCCAAATATCCTTACCACCGCTACCGCCCGGCATATCGCTGGTGAAATACAGCCAATCGCCGTCCGGAGATACAGCCGGGTGTCCATAAGAGGATAGGGTATCAGCCGTAATCTCGTATTTGACAGGCGCACTCCATTTGGCATCGCTGCGCTGGGAAGTGTATATTTCCACTCCGGTATTTGCAGAAGGCTCGCGGCGAGCCTTGGTAAGGTACATTGTCTGTCCGTCCGGCGAAAATGAGACTATGCCTTCATCCAATTCGGAATTCAGCTCGCCTTCGACGGCTTCGGGTCTGTTCCATTCGCCGCGCTCATTCTTTGTCGCTACAAAGATATCACCGTTTTTCATCCCTGTAATTTCGCTGCGTTTGCTTCCGGATGCTTTTTCGTTTGTGGAGGTAAAGTACAATCGGTCCAACTCGGGGCTGTCATACATAGGGGCGTAATCACTGCGGCGCGAATTGAAAAGTTTGGCGGCTTTGACTACATAACGCGTTTGCAGAGCCTTGCTTTGCCCCATTTTGGCTCCGGCAAGGCCGTCGGCGGCAAGTTTGTCTCCGGGTTTCCATTGAAGGTAAGTTTCGTAGGCTGTCACGGCCTGAGCGTACTTGCCGTCGGCGTGCAATTCGCGTGCCAATTTCAAATACACCGTCGAGTCTTCCCATCCATAGCGTATGGCGTTTTGGAACGCCGCTGCAGCGCGTGCATTCTGGCGCAAGCGACTGTGACATAGGCCCAATTGATAGGCAACTTCGCCGCGCTGTTTGCGTTCCTCCTTTTTTGTGAGCTTATTGTATATCTTTCGATAAGTCTTTGCCGCATCGAAGAACTCGCCACGATCATATTGAGCCTTGGCCTCGGAGAGCTTTGGCCCACCGCAGGCGGTCAGGACAAAGGTGCTTGCAAGTATGGCGGCGTATATTGCCGTCCGGAGCATAATATTCATGAAGTTATCGTATTACGTACGTAATATGTTAACGTATAGTATTGGTCTCATATTGTATGCCTATCGGCACAAAAGGCACACATGGGAGCGCGCGTTACATTACACCTGTTTTGCGCAGGTGCTGCTGCCAGTGCCAGGCATTAAGCATAGTCTGTTCCAAAGGCGTTTCGGCTTTCCAGCCCAGAACCTTATTCGCCTTGGATGGGTCGGCCCACACTTGGATGATATCGCCTTCGCGCCGAGGAGCAATAGTGTAGGGAACTTTGACGCCGGTGGCCTTCTCGAAAGTATTGATGAGCTCGAGTACCGAAACGCCATGGCCGGTACCGAGATTGAAGACCTCAACTCTCTCGTCCATACCCTTGTTCACAATACGTTCGACAGCCGTGACATGTGCGCGGGCGAGGTCTGTGATGTCGATGAAATCGCGGATGCACGACCCGTCAGGGGTGGGGTAGTCATTTCCGAAGACGCTCAACTGCTTGCGTATACCGATCGCTGTCTGCGTCAGATAGGGAATGAGATTTTGGGGTACTCCGTTGGGCAATTCGCCGATAAGAGCGGACGGATGGGCGCCTACGGGGTTAAAATAGCGTAAAAGTATTGCGTTGAATCCCGTACCGGCGGCCACAGTGTCGCGTATGATGTCTTCGCTGATTTGCTTGGTGTTGCCGTATGGCGAAGTCGCCGGCTTAATAGGCGACTTCTCCGTTACGGGGTTTGTGTCCGGTTCGCCGTATACGGTGCACGATGAAGAGAAGACGATGCCACTGCACTCGGGGGCGTCGTTGATGCATTCCAGAAGATTGAGCAGCGAAACGATGTTGTTTCGGTAATATAATAATGGCTTGTGTACGGACTCGTTGACGGCTTTGCTTGCTGCAAAATCGATTACGCCGGCGATGGCGGGGTGCGATGCAAAGATTGAACACATTGCATCAAGGTCGGCGCAGTCGGCCTTGATGAATTCGGGACGTGTGCCGGTGATAGCCTCAATGCCGTCCAAGACACCGAGATTGCTGTTGGATAGATTGTCTACTATAAGAGCTTCATACCCGGCATTGATAAGTTCGACCACTGTATGTGATCCGATGTAGCCCATACCTCCGGCTACGAGTATAATCGGTTTGGTCATAAAGTGAATATTTTAAGATAGGTATAATATAGTCTAATAGTTGGTTGGATACGTTTTATGTGGTAGTGTAGTCTTTTTCGAGCTATAATTTCGGATTAAAAATGGTGGCAGCGCTCGTATTGGGCTGGGGTGTAGCGCTTTGGTGGCGGTGAGGAGACGGGCACGCAACGAAGACGCATCGTTTCTTGAGGATTTTACTCTCGGAAATCGTGATGCCGGATCTTCGGATGGGGTGACGAAATGTTGCCCTGCCGAGCCTTCATCGGGTGCAAAGGTACACATTTTTCGGGGATTTGTCAGTATTTACTATCGGCTTGATTGTGTTTGCATGTGGCTGTCTTTGCGGGCGCGCACATAGTTGAGCGGGTAGCGTATCTTGGTGACGGTAATGATGAGCGTGGAGGTCGGTGAGCGCTATGCCGAGGGCAGAGCGTATGAGGCGGCGGCGGAAGATGTTGCCGGGGAGTATGGTACGACCGCGGAGGCGGTGCGCAATGCAGTGGCCAATGTCGAGGCAGGCAAGGGTACGGCAGGTGAGCGGGAGATATACAAGCGCTTGGGCGAGGCGATGGAGGCCAAGCGCGGAGAAATGTCGGCAGAGGCTATACGCACGCGCATAGAGGATGAGACCAATCAAGAGATAGAGGATGTGCGTGCGCGTGCGCGCGAATATGGCAGAGAAAATCTCACGGAGGGCGAGCGAGAGGTGCTTGACGGCTTCGGAGAGAAAGGCGAGTGTTCGGTGGATGCGATACTGGGTAAGTCGCCGGATAAGCGGACACAGGCCGAGCAAGCGGTGGTCGAGCGGTATTTGGAAGAGCTGTATCCCGAGGGAATGTCGAATGTAGAAAGTGGAAAGTCGAATGCCGGCCGGGGCAGCTCTGATGGCCGAAATAGCTCAGATAGCTCTGATAGTAGTATTGGCGAGGGGCCGGCGCAAGACGTAGAGCTTGTGCCGATCGGACATGGAGTATTTGGTGATGTGTACGACCAGTTCAGGGGAAATGCACAGGGTGCGATAGCTTTTCTTGAAGCGAAGCAAGGCGGCGAAGCTGTCGGGGCACTTCATCATAAGGATGTCGGAGATATATCCTTGGTATGGGGCAACGACAAAGCGGGGCTGAAGAAGATATTGCAGAAGCACCCGGAGGTTGTGGACAATCTTCAAGGAGTGATAGACGGAATGCAGGTGGTGCAATCGTCAGATAATCGCATAGTGCTTGAGAGTGATACGCACAAGGCGGTAGTGAGCAAGATGCTCGGGCAAGAAAAAACGCCGCAGTGGTTACTGACGGCGTATGAGAAGAAGAATGCCTCGGGCGGTAGTAGTGACATCGATCCCGAACCTCAGGAAGGCATGCAGAATGGCACAGCTCCTCTGCAAAGCGATTCTTCCGGGGGCAAAGGTACGACAAATGTGTCGGATGTGCAAGGGCGAGCGGAGCGTGATGCGGCGCGTGCACAGGCGAAGGCTGAGGCAGAGGCGGCGTTGGAGGAAGCTTTTGCGGGGCGCGAGGAGATGTTGGCGGACGCCAAGGACGATCCGTGGGAGACGTTGCGCGACCCCGAGTTGACGAGTGAGCAGCGTGATGCGGTGGTGCAATACCTGAATAATGTAGAAAGTGGAAAGTCGAATGAGGAATCCGCGCAAGCGGCACAAACGATGCAGCCTACGGGGATGTCTTCGGAGGTTGCACAGGCGACGGCACGGCGTATCAATCATGAGAGTGGTATGGTGGTGCCGGCGCGTATTGCGCCGATGATGGGAGTACCGGCCGAGGATGTGTATATTGTCAGTGGCGAGGTTCGTATGCAGCCTGACGGCAGCGGTATTGACCGCGGTAATTCGGACAGCTTTATCGTGGTGTGCGATGGAGATGGTAATTATCACGCGACATCGCCCGAGCGCTTGGAGAGCGTAGGTGAGGCGATGACGCCGGAGCAGTTGGCGCAGACGCTTGAGAATAATGGGAGTGATGGGAGCAATGGCCGTAATGGCTCCAATGGCTCTGATGGGAGTATTGGCGAGGCGCCGGCAGGCTATGATGTGCAGGGTAATCCTGTGGATGTGCAGGGGCGTCTTGTGGTGGAGAATGTCGGGTCAATGGATGAAATCACCGATGGGGATTTTGAGACGCCTACACGAAATGTGCAGCTACCCGATTTGCCGGAGAATGTTTCAACGGCAATAGGGAGTGGTGGCAAGCCTGTGGTGATAAAGAAATCTGTGTTTGAGAAAAACCGCGACAATCATCCCGAGATAGATGCGGCAGAAAGTCGCAGTATATTGGAACGGGCGCTGTACAATCCCGACCTTGTGGGCAGCGTGCAAGCGAGACGACGTCCCTACTATCGCGTGGCCATACAGACGGGCGACAGAAATGCCGTAGTCGTACTTGATATATATGATGGTAAGGATAATACGGAGATTGTCGGATGGCGTGAGATAAACGAGCGAGGTCTTGAAAGAATGAGAAGACAAGCCGCCAAGGATGACGGGCAACTCATCATACTTTCACCGAGCGATAAGCCCGGTTCGGCGGCAGCCCTTTCCACTCTTCAAGACGGCTTGTCTTCCGGTGGCAAAGGTAGTGAAAAAGCGGCGGATGCGCAAGGGGTGCAGGCGGCAGGTGCGTTGTCGCGCGTGCCGGTGGATGCTAAGGGCGAGCCGATGTTTGAGGCGGCCGAGGATGCGTCCACGGCGTGGGATGCTCTTGTGGAGTATAGCGGTGGCGATGCGGCCACGGCGCGTGAGATTGTGTCGGTGATGGTTGAGCAGAAGCGCAAGGGATATGAGCGTGCTCAGAAGCTCAAGCCCAAGGGCAAGACGCCGGCAGAGATACTATCGTCGAAGCGCGACATAGACGGCGAGCGTGCGCGTACGCAGCAGGAGTATGACCGTTGGCGTCAGATGTCGGAGGTCGAGCGAGAGCGTGCAGCGGCTGCAGAGCGTGAGCGCGAGGCCGAGGCGCGGCGTTTGGCGGCAGAGCAGGCCGAGCGCGAGCGAGCTGCAAGGGCGGCGCAGGCCGAGGCCGACCGTCGGCGCTTAGAGCGGTTGAACGGCGTGCCCGATTGGCGTGCCGATACGGCGGATGCGGCGCGTGCGCGCGGTTATCGTCGCAGCGGGCCCGAGGTGATAGAGCGTCAGGGGGCTGTCGATGCGGTACGCGGTAAGGCAGTGCGCGTGAAATTTGCCAAGGACACGACCGAGGACGGTGTTGCGGCCGTGATAGATGTGGAAGCATTGCAGCCGAGCCACGTGCAGGGCGTAAGGAATGTGCGACACTTTATACCCGAGGCGCAGCCCAAAGACCGCAAAGATGCGGTGAGCAAGGTGAGTGCGCAGGATATAGCGCGTGATATACGCCCCGAGGAGATTACCGGAAGCATTACCGCGTATACCGGAGCGCCGAGTGTGAATGCGCGCGGCGAGACCATACAGGGTAATTCGCGTGCCGATGCGTTGAAATGGATGTACGACAGCGAGCCCGAGCAGGCGGCCAAGTACAAGGCCTACCTTGTAGAGCATGCCGAGGACTTCGGGATGAAAGCCGAGGATATAGAGGCTATGGAGCGTCCCGTGCTGGTGAATATGCTCGATGTGGACGATGCGCGAGCTATACGACTGGGGCAGTATGTGCAGTCCGATACCGAGAGTGGCGGCGTAGAGCGTATACGCGGACGTGCGGCGGCGCGTAAGATGGGCGTCGATATACGACAGTATGCAGAGCGGTTGTTGTCTTCGGAGGACGAAGAAGCGAGCATCTCGCAATTGATAGCGTCGAACGGCGTGAAGACCCTGCAATGGATGAATACGCATGGATATATCACCGACACGCAGTATACCAGTTGCTTCGACCGCAAAGGCGAGTTGACCGGCGCGGCGGCCGAGGACCTCAAGGACGTGTTGTATCAAGGCATCTTCGAGGGCGGCAGTGTAGAGATAGAAGAGATGTTTGCGAAGCTGCCGGCGAAGGCACAGCGAGCCATATTGGCGACGGCCTACCGCGATTATGACAGCGGCGAGGCCGACAGCATCCGCGGTGAGATACAGCAGGCCATAGTGCTGTATAACGAGATAATGATGTATCCGCAGTATGCCGGGGCGACGAATATCGAATCGGCATTGACGGCGGTGGTCGCATGGTCGCAGCAGTACGCTTTTGACGAAGCGAGCGGGGAGAGTTATCTGCCTGCCGAAAGATTTAGTAACTTTGCGTTGCATCTGGCGGCGATGTACAAGGGCATGAGCCAGCGCGGTCTGCAGAAGATGTTCAACGACCTGTACGACACGATACAAGGCGTGGGCGAAGATACGTTGTTCGAGAGTGCAGAGCGCACGCCGCACACGATAGCCGAGGCCGTCAAGAAAGTCCTCGGCATAGAATACAAACCTGTAAACGGAATAAATAATGGAGAGAAAGGACATGTACCTGTGGCTGACGATGGTGAAGTCGGCCAAGGAGGGCGACGAGGAAGCACGACAGATGTTGGAGGCCGAGAACGCGTTGCGGGCTCAGGCCGGGCGGATGAGCGTAGAAGAGGAACTTCAGATGATAGCCGAGGAAGCGGAATTGAGCAACGAGGTAGAGAGAGCCAAGAAGCGGCTCAGCAAGCAGGAAGCACAGAAGTAGCCACCGCTTCAAAGAAACTATCGGCAGAAGAGGCCGCTGAAATTATCGGTCAAATTGAACTCCAAGCCGAAATCGCCCCCGAAATTGAGTTGACCATAGAGAATTGGGATAAACTTTTCGGAGAGGATGGAATTGTATCTACCCCGATTGGTGATGTTAAGATGGGCGAAAACCAATTTGCCAAGCTCATGCGCGATGGGCGTAATAGCAAACTCGGTATGTTGAAACCCACCCTTGAATCACCGACCATAATTATTGAAGATACCAGTGAGGCAAAGCCCGGAGATAAAACCGAAAGAGGGTCATCGTATATCTTTATCAAGGGATTCAAGAAGGCCAATGGTTCCCGGCTCTATTTCTTCACATCGGTTACCGTAAGTAAAGAAGGTAAAGAGGTTGTCGTATCTAACCAAGAAAAAAGCCGCAATCGAATATCGCGGCTTATACAGGAAGGAAATATGCTTTGGCGCACTCCGAAAGATGCGACTGCCCCTTCGGCTGAGGGTCAAGGTTTGGACTATGCGCAGCCAATAGAAGCCGAGACTGCAACAAAGGGCTCGGGAATAACTCCTCAAAGCACGTCTTCCGGGGGCAAAGGTAGCAATAAGTCGGCAGATGCGCAAGGGGAAAATGCAGAAAGTAGCCGGAATGGCTTGAATAGCTCGAATGGGAAGAAAGAGGATAATGCGGCGCAGATAGCGCGATTGGAGGAGCTGTTGGAGAAGCCCGGGGCAGATAAGAAGCTTGTGCGGGCAGAGATAGCGCGTTTGCGCGGAGAAGCGGCAGGCGGCAAAGAGCCGAAGAAGCCCGAGAAGGAGAGGAAAGAGACTGTCTTCCAACAGGCCGAGCGCGTGGCCAAGGGAGCGCGAGATAAGCGTGAGGGCGCGAAGAAAGTCGGGTATAATGCCGAGACCAAGAAATGGAAGGGCATTCCGTCCGGGGATATTGTGGCGACGAGTGCTGCAGACAGGTTCGGTATTATCACGGGATACACGCATGATCCGCGAATAATAGCGGTACACAATTCCAAGAGCGGGCGGACGTGGCTGGAGGTTGAGGTGGATGACGACCATGCCGAGACGCCGGAGCGTATCGTTGAGGTGTTAGAGAAAGAAGGCTATGAGATGGAGGGTCGCGGGGGTATTGCCACCGTGAACTTCGACAGCTATAACGAGGCGAAGGCTTTTTCCGAGCACGTGCGCGAGATACAGAAGCGTGTGGATGCCGAGCGGCAGTTGAATGTAGAATCGGCGCAGGGGCAGGCACAGAATAAGCCGGATAACGAAGGCGGCGTAATAGGCCGTTCACTGACCGAGCGCGAGGCGACCGAGTTTGTCGGGCGCATGGAGGCACAGGCCGAGGCTGCACCTGAGGTAGAGCTGACGCCTGAGAATTGGAAGGTGCAATTTGGCGAGGACGGCAAGGTAGACACGCCTATGGGTGTCGTCAAAATGGGAGAGAACCAGTATGCCAAGATGCAACAGCGCGGACGTGCGGAGTATTTCGGTATGGTATATCCTACGCTGAATGCGCCGGATGTAATCATGGAGAAAACTGCTCCTACCGAAGGAGCGGAGCGAGACACCAAATACATCTTTGTGAAAACTTTCGTCAAACCTGACGGAAGCCGTCTTGTGCATTTTGAATCTATAACGGTACGGCGTGACGGCATGGAGGTATCGGTAAGCAGTCATGAAGCCGCAGCAAAAGACATAAAAAAAGATATGCAGAACGAAAAAATCCTGCATATCTCTGAGAAATTGTCCCCCGATTCTGAATGGTCCTTAACCGAGGCTCCGAATGGTTCGGAGAGACCGGACCTTGTTCCTACGTCTGACAAAACTTCCGGCGACAAAGTTACGACAAAAGAAGCTGAAAAGCAAGAGCAAGGCGAAGAAGGCGCGGCTGCAGATGTCGATGCAGCATTGGCGGCGAAGTTGCGCAAGTCGCCGGGGCTGGAGTTGTCGACGAAGAAGGTTAAGGGTAAGGTTACGGTGAATCCCAAGGATTATGCTCCGTGGCGTAAGACGAAAGAGGATAATGAGCGGCCGTTTTTGCGCGGAGTGCATTACGAGGGCGGCTTGGCCATAGCTACGGATTCGTATAGTATCATAATGGTGCGCAGCAAGTATCCCGCGGCGTGGGAAGGTAAGACCATAGGCTGGGACGGCAATGCGTTAGATATGGGCGATTATTCTTATGTGCCGTGGCACACACTCTTGAGATTCTTGAGTATGCACAAGAAAGCGTTGTACGCGGTGGATAAGGCGGCGTTTAGGTCGGCGGTAGAAGAAGCGCGTGCGGACAAGGCGCGCGGCGAGCGCAATGTGCTTGATTACGCGATAGGGGTGCCGTATGCCGGAGGCGAGGTTTATATTGCGTTAGAGCGTGCCGAGTTGTTGGTTGACCTTATGGGCAAGGTGAAGAACGGCGAGTTGCGCTTAAATAATACGGGGCCGTATGTGTGCTTGAGCGGCGATGGTGTATATTCGATACACATGGGTTTGAGCAAAGAGCGGATGAATCAAGGTTCGGGCACTTATGTTGTGGATATGCCGCAGGCGGCAATATCGGCTGTGCGAGCCATGGATAGTCAGGGCAATCCGGTGAATGCCGACGGGACGCTGAAGGTTGAGAGGGTGTCGTCAGTTGATGAAATCACGGATGCGGACTTTGCAGAGCCCAAACGCAATGTCGTGCTTCCGACACTTCCGGCAAAGGTGGATGATGTCATAGGCGCAAATGGGAAAGATGTGGTCATTAAGAAGAGTATCTTTGAGAAAAACCGCAAGAACCACGGTGATTTGACGGCAGAGCAGAGTCGCGAGATATTGAGAGAGGCGTTGTATCGTCCCGATATGTACGGACAGAATCAGAAGACGAGCAGGCCTTATAATTGGATATTGATACACAATGCGGAGAAGCACTCGTCGGTCATCTTGGAGGTAAGCCACAGCAAGGACAATGTCGAGATAGTCAATTGGCACTACCTGGATGATACGGCCTTAAGGCAAAAAGAAAGACAAGCCGTCAGGGAGGGTGGCCTAATCCTCACACTCGCAAGTGCAGCTGGCGATACTCAAGACGGTTTGTCTTCCGGTGGCAAAGGTAGTAATAAGTCGGCAGGTACGCAAATGAAGCAGAACAAGGCGGACGGTGCTGTTGCCGAGGGCGTGGAAGCGTCGGAGGCTGTGTTGCGTGATGCGGTAGTGGAGCGGTTGCGCGAGAGCGGCTTGGAAGTGATTACGGACGTCGAGGCCGGGCAGAAGGTGTTGGATGAGGCGAATGGCGGACAGGCGCAATTGCGTATGCATGCTCAATTGACAGCACTGACAAAGGCGTCAAATACAATAAAGGCATGGCTTGACGGGAACAAGCGCGGCAAAGTCTTTACCATAGAGCTTCCCGAAGCGACACAGCGTATGGTGCGTAGGGCTATGGGCCGAGACTTTGACAGTCATAATATTACGGCAAATGGTGTGGTGCATGCGCAAAAGAATCATGGCGTTGAAGGGCGGAAGCTCAAAGAGAGGAGTATACCGTTGACAAAGGCTGATATGGAGCTTATGCCATACGTTATGACCGCGCCCGATTATGTGCGACGCGGAAGCGATGATGTGAGTGGTCGAGTATCCGTACGATTCTACAAGGAGCTTAGCAACGGATATGTTGTAGTGGCTGAGAAAGAATACAAAAACAGCCCGAATGATATGGAAACCATTACCATGTGGGCTGAATTGTCGGACAAGGCTACCAATGCTCGGCGCGAAGCCGCCCCTGATACACACGTCCAAAACGCTATCCTTGACATTGACGCTGCAAAGATACGCAGAGATGCCGAGAATGCAATAGAAAACGACATAAAAATACGAGAGCATCGCGTATACCACGGCAGTGGGGCGGACTACACGCATGGCGGCAGAGCCGATGGTGCGAAGAATTACGTGATTTTCGATGACAAAGACTTGAAGATTACAGACCATGTGCGGTTTTTCCGGACGGCCGGGGGCGAGGCGTACGGCTTCACTGTCGGTGGGAAGATATATATCGATCCGCGGATAGCGATGGCGGAGACGCCGATACACGAGTATGCGCACCTGTGGGCCGAAGCCTTGCGATGCGGCAATGCTGCGGAGTGGTCCAATGTGGTAGGGTTGATGAAAGATACTCCCGTATGGGCTGAGGTGCGAGAGCGTTATCCCGAGTTGGAGAGTGACGATGAGATAGCCGATGAGGTGATAGCGACATATAGCGGACGGCGCGGTGCCGAGCGGTTGCGTCAGGAAGCCAAGAAGGTCGCCGAGGGCAAAGGCGGCGTCTTTGAGAAAGCCGAGGCCATAAGCGCTTTGGCGCGAGTGAAGGCGGCGTTGGCACGCTTCTGGAAGGGCGTATGCGACTTCCTGCATATACGGTATACACGTGCCGAGGAAGTAGCCGACAGGGTGATGAAAGACCTATTGGACGGAGTAAATCCGCGAGATGTATTGCGCAAGAACAAGCAGAATGAGGTGATACAGCGGAGCAATCCGATGGGAGACGATTACCACACCGGAGTACGCGGCGTTGAGGATATACGGACGATGCGCGAGGCCATATCCGAGGCGCGTGCCGAGGGCGCAGAAGGCGGCTGGGAGACGTTGTCGAGTTATCCCGATGTGAGCAATGCGATGCTTGAGGAAGCGTTGCGCAGCGGACGAGTGAGGGTATACAGCAGCAAGCCCATAGAGGCCGGAGTGTTTGTGACGCCGTCGCGGATGCAGGCCGAAGACTATGCCGGCGGCGGACGGGTATACAGCAAAGAAGTGAGCGTAGACGATGTAGCGTGGCTGAATACCGATGAGGGACAGTTGGCGCCGGAGGCAATGTCGGAGGCGGGAAGTCGAATGACGGATGGGGTGCGTATGGAGGCAGCGCGGCGCCGCAGCGAAGAAGCCGAGCGGCGAGATAAGCAGCTAAGGGCGCAGGACATAGCCACGGCCATAGTGACCGGCAAGACCGAGGCGCAGGCACGTGCCGAGCGGCGTGAGCGCGAGCGCAAATACAAGGAAGAGACCAAAGAATTGTACGCAAGAGTTTTGTCGGGTGATTTTAATGAAGTAACTTTGCGGTTGATAAATGACTATCTGGACAAAGTAACCCCACTGAATTATTATGGACGACCTCTTTCTAAACGACTTCCAGCGCGAGCATTACGAAAAATGCCGATTGGAGAACGAACGGGTAGCATCGATGCACTATTCAGCCGAATATCTGAGAGCGCAGTCGGAGCGCATGAACGCGCTGGTGCAGAAGGAAAGAGAAGAATTGAGGAGAAAAAGAAAGAGCTCCTCAAAGGGTGGGCGATAGCCACCGGGCACTGGCATACAGATGTATCGGACTTTACCGATGATAAGAAGCCTATAGGCAGCGGCAAAGATTCCGATGTGTATCATAGCAGAGACGGCGAGAGTGTCATCAAGGTATCGAAAGGCAAGGAAGATATTAAGCGCCATCGTCCCGACATAGACAATATTGCGTTGTTCAACTATGTATTCCCGGGCAGCAAGTATGAGATTATAGGTTATGGCGAGATAGGCGGGAAGTTTGTACGCTTTCTTCGACAGCCGATAGTAGACTTCACCGACAGCAAGCCGCTGACGGTAGAAGATCGTGTGGAGTATATGGAGCGTCTCGGTTTCAGGCCGATGAATGCGGAGAAGACCGCGTTTACGAACGGCGAGATAGTGGCGTCCGATATACAGGGCAACAATATAGTTAAAGACAGTCTGGGTAATGTTCGCGTGATAGATGCCGATATGCGTCTTCACACAAAGGATGTCGGCGGCGAGTACACCTATGCGCCCGTGGAGAAAGACACGGAGATAATGTCGAATGGAGAAAGTCGAATGTCGGATGGGCCGCGGTTCCAGTTTATAGGCGAGAGAGGCGCGGAAGACATGGCGGCGGTCAATGCGCGGTTTAATGAGGAGTTGGAGCGTTATAAGGCCGGCGAGATGGATAAGAACGAGGTGTTGCATCTGGGCAAGCCGCAGGGTGTGATGCGTGCGTTCCTTCCCGATTTGCCTATTGTTATGCGACAACGTGTAATACGTAAAGGCTCGGAGAAGAAGCATGAAGTAGACGTGTCTGCTATTAAGGATATGCCGCAGCATCTATCATCGCCAATATTCGTATTCCAGCGCAGCGCTGATACAATCGGTGTGCTTACGGATATGCAAGATCGCAGCGGCAAAAACGTATGTGTTGCCGTTGAGTTGAAGCGACAAATGCAGCAAGGTACGGAATATCTTGAAGTTAACGATGTGCGTTCGTTCCACGGCAGAGAGTTCAAGAATATCGTAGAGCCGATTGCCAACAACAAGACATTGAAGTGGGTAGATAAAGAGAAAGGACTCGCTTATCTCTCCTCAGCGTCACAACCGGTTCAGCAGGAAATAGATAAGCGTGTCCTTGAAACTGCTACAAAGGTAGTGAAAGAATTTGAGAATCCGAAGGTTTCGGGAGAAAAAGTTGAGGGCGTTAGCAGAGAAGCCGAGCGGGAGGCGATAGTAGCATCGGCCAAGGAGGCCGGCACGTATATGAAAGCGCCTAACGGTCGGGCAACACGTTTGACGGCAGATGAATGGGTCTCGGTACGCACAAAAAATTTCAAGCGATGGTTTGGAGACTGGGAGAGTGAGCCGGAGAATGCGTCCAAGGTTGTGGATGAGAACGGCGAACCGATGGTGGTATATCATGGACGTAGTGTGGATTTCAATGCCTTTGAGCGACATGAGGGAAGTCGTTATACAGTCGGGATGGAGCGCAGAGTTGTGGCAGAAGGGCATTTTTTTACGCCTGATGAAGAGTTTGCGGAGACGTATGCGCGCAATGCAGCCGAAGTACGTGGAGGTAAGGCAGATGTAATAGCGTGCTTCCTGAATATCAGACGTCCTATGGATCTTGTGGACAACGATACGTTTGACAAAACATATAAGGAGGTCACAGGTTGGAATTATACACTTGCAGATTCGCAGGACGAGTTGTGGAGCATCATGGATGAGGAAGGCATGTCGGATAAGATAAAGTCCAAGGGATATGACGGCGTGATTTTTGCAGAGGAATTGAACGATGCATACGAGCCGACAAAGATTTCGTATTGCATACTGGATGCAAATCAAGCAAAGTATTCCGAGGGCAATAATGGTGACTATTCGGCGATGGAAGCGGATATGCGTTATCGCACGAGTGGAGAATTGGATGCCGAGTATGGTCGTAGGTGGCTGGACGAGCAGACCAATAGTGACGGGCGTCATACCACGCAGGTGAAGAATACGCTGAGTTCGTATCAGAAATTCGGCGAGTGGGTTAAGCGAGAAGCGCGAGATCGCGCGGTTGAAGTGCTTGATGCGAGCAGCGGTCTTGGCATAGGTACAGAGTGGATGAGAGAGAACGGCATCAATGTAGATGACGTAGAGCCCTATCCATCGGAGCGGCGAGCAGCGCCGACTTATAAGAATTACGGAGACATCAAGAAGAAGTACGATTACATCATCAGCAATGCGGTGCTCAATGTGATACCCGATGACTGGCGTGCCGGGTTGCTGCACGACATGGCCGATAAGTTGAAAGATGGCGGACGCTTGGTGATAAATGTGCGCAGTGCCGAGAGCATTCGCAGGCAGGGCAAAGAAGGCGAGACCCGCATCACGCTTGACGATCCGTCAGAGATATTGGTATTGCGGCCCGATGGCAGCATCAAGGCCTATCAGAAAGGTTTCACGAAGTCGGAGTTGAAAGAATGGTGTGAGAAAGAATTGGGGGCAGGCTATAGTGTAGAAATCGCCAATAAGGGCAATGCCGGAGGCAGCTATGACACTGCGGTAGTAGTGACCAAAAATAACGAAGGCGGCACTGTAGGTGTCGCCTCCGAGACTGGCCGTCCAAGCAGGAGTGCCCAGGCCGTATCCAATGCGGGTGCAAAGATAGGCAAAAAATCCGAATATCGAAACAGTCTTGAGGAAATTTCCGAAAGGATGGACGAGAGAGGTATGGGAGCGCACGAATTTCTGTACAATATTGCCAAGGCCTTCGGGTTGAAGGGCGATGGGCTGCGTGCTTCCTTCTACCAAGACCTCGGCAACTCGGTGGGTATACGCATATCCGATCATACGGCAAATACGTATAATATTGCAAATAAGAACGGCAACAGCGAGGTGTATGGTCTTGTTGTGAAGCTTGGCGGACATCGTTTCAAGCCGAATGCGGATGCCGACTATCTGGAGTATGTGTACTATCCCGACCACTTGGACGGAGCGCGTCAGAGAGAGATTGTAGACGGGCTGAAAGGCTTTGTAGACAGCGGAGATTACACGTTGCTGCCGAAGCCCGACATGGTAAATCGTTCCGGCCGATTTGAGATGACTGAAACCAATTTTTCCGATGGGAACTATAGTAGTGCCGGGGCGAAAGGGGATGATAGAGACCCGGGGGCGATGGCAATGAGGGCGCGAGAGCTTGGCGAGCGGCTGCATACGTCGGTGCGTGTTATACGGACTGAGGAAGAAGTGGCTGCATTACCTTCCGTGCGCCAGCGCAGAATGAAGGGTAGCTTCAATCCTATGACTGGCGAGGTGACTATTGTTGTTCCCAACAATGCCAACATGGCAGACATAGAGAATACGTTTGTGCATGAGGTTGTGGGTCACGATGGCTTGCGCGTACTGTTCCCTGGTGAGGCTAAGCTTAACAATGCCCTTGATGAACTCTACCGTGTGTCTAAGGACGAGATACGCGGCACCATTGACCGCATGGCGCAGAAGATGTACGATGCCGAGGTGGACCGCGTACGTGAGAAGAAACGCAAGGAGCATGTAGCCAATGGCGAGGATGCCAACGCTTTATACTATGCAGACATGGCAGCAGCACATGCCGAAGCCGGAAAGAAGCGTGAGCAGTTCAAGCGTGATGCCACAGAGGAATATGGAGCCGACCTTGCCGGACGTATCGGTGAGGGTGGTTTTGAGAAGATGAGTGCGGCGGAGCAGACGTTCTGGGGGCGATTGAAAGCCATGCTTCAGAAGGCGTTGCAGCGGTTGCTGGGCGGCTTGAAGATACGCAGCAAGCGTCAGTGGGGCGATAAGGAATGGGCGTTTGTGCTGCACGAAGCGTTTAAGCGTAAGCGCAACGGCGGACGGCCTACCATATTCGATATGGCAGACACCGAGGTTATGCGTAGAAAAACCGGGTTTGGAGAAATGACGAATGCGGAAAGTTATGGCCGAGATGGAAACGGAAGTCGGAAAGAAACAGTAAATTTGCAGTATGGAAAAAGACTTGGACAAGATAATGATGAACAATGGTCGCGAAACGGCGGCCGAGTGGCTGGCGAAGGAGCCCGAAGCGTGGCGCGAGGCGGAGGCCGAGGCGATATACGAGTGTTTGAGAAGGGGTTGGCCTCTCCACGTGGGGAATATACAGTACGTAGCGAGAGAGATAGACGCGAAGCGGAATCCGAAAGGCTGGTAAATGTAGCCAAAGAGAACGGGCTGTATATGCCTAAGGAGCGTATTCGCGACTTGGGGCAGCGATTATCTAAGCAATCTCGTGAAAGCGAGGTCTACATCAGCGATGGCGCCGGCAAGGTTTATAAGGTAAAAGACCCGTATGCGTCGGCGGCGATGAAGCCGGGAGTGCAGCCCGAGGATGCGATATACGAGTACCTTGTACACAATAAGTATTTCCCGGAGACAGCGTATACTTTTGAGGGCATTACGGACGACTTGGGAGATGTGCGCATAGTGCTGTCGCAGGACTTGGTGCGTTCGACAAAGCGTGCGAGTGCGCAACAGGTTGCGGATTGTCTTGCACAGAAAGGGCTGAGGCGGATAGATGGCTACCACTTCGGCAACGATGAGATAGAGATTACGGATGTAGAGGGTGACAATGCGTTCATTGATGAGAATGGCAAGGTGCGTATTATAGACCCGGTGATAGACTTCAAGAAACCTGTCGAGGAGATATTGGGCGATGAGAGCCGTGATGGCGGCATAAAATTCCGCGACGGGGATGATATTGTGCGTAGCGACAAGGCGTTGGCGCGGGCGTTGTACGAGCCGATAATACGGACGAGCCGTTATCAGATGACCGAGGCGTTCCAGGACAGTATGCTTGGGCTGAAGACGCTGTACAAGGCAGTTGAGAAGGCCAGTGGCAGCAATAGGGACATAGCCGATATACCCGGATACGAGAATGCCTACCTTGCCGAGAACCGCATGAGCAGTGTGGTGATGGAATCGCAGCGGATATATGCCGACAGGTATATGAAGCCGCTGACGGATGCTGTGGCCAAGTTGGCCGGAGGAATGCGCGGCAAGCAGCGCGTGATAGATTATATGATGGCCAAGTTGGCCGGAGGAATGCGCGGCAAGCAGCGCGTGATAGATTATATGATGGCCAAGCATGGGCTGGAGCGCAACGAGTATATGCGCAAGCAGGCCGCGGAGAACGGCGAGGAGACAGAGCGCGACTTTGCCGGACTGACGGCGTTGACGGGGCTTGATGATTGGCAGGCAGCCGAAGGAGCGGCACGCGTGATGGTCGATGACTTCGAGAGTGCGGAGAGCGCCGAGCAGGTTGAGGCGTTGTGGAAGGCGGTGAATGCGGCCACCAAGAAGACGCTGAAGACCTTGTATGACGGCGGCATAATCAGTCGTGACACCTACGAGCAGGTGCGCGATATGTACGAGTACTACATACCGTTGCGCGGCTGGGACGAGACGACCTCAGACGAGGTATATGCCTACTTGCGGCAGCGTGGCGGCAGCGGCAACGTGATGAAGAAAGCCGAGGGGCGAGCCAGCAAGGCCGACGATCCCCTTGTAGCGATAGCCGGCATGGCCGAGAGTGCGATAATGCAGGCCGAGAAGAACAAGGTAAAGCAGTGCTTCCTGAATTATGCTTTGTCGCATCCCAGCGACTTGGTAAGCGTCAACCGCCTATGGCTGCAGCACGATGAAGTTGCGGACGAATGGAGGCCTGTGACGCCGCATATCGACATCAAGGATAGCCCCGAGGAGATAGACCGTAAGAACGGAGAATTTGAGGCGCATATGCGAGCTTTGGCCAAGGCCGAGCCCGACATTAGAAGAAGAACGCTTGAGCCAAGTCTTTGTTTGGCGGCGGAGTTTTGCGAAGTTGTTTGACTTCATCAATCGTCAGAAATTCTCGTTCAGACTCAGGTTCTTTGAAGCGTTCGACACCGATTGTCGGGTTATGTCGTATTATTCCTTCATGCAATGCGATAATAAAGACCGAGCAGAGCTTTAGAAACATTACTGCTTTTGTGCCTTGTGATATTGGACGCGGCTCGACTTCGCGCTTGCGTGAATCAATTGTCCACTGCATTGCTTTGATGTCCATTTATTCGGCATACGCACGCGCAAAAGCCGAATAAAAATAAGAAACGCCCCAGATGCTTTTCGCTGACATGCTGTGCATTGTGGCACGTTTCTATGCTGCGTGTGTGTGAACTCCGGGGCTATCCATCTCGGGCTAAAATTCGCTTGAAAAATGGAACTTAATGTCGGGAAAGTCGTGCTGAGCCATCTGCAGGACGTAGTTTGAATCGGCAAGGAAGACGTCTCGACCTTGTGTGTCGGTGGCTATATACTGGTATTTGCGCTTCTTGAAGGCCTCCAGCGATGCTTCGTTGTCCGATTCAATCCAGCACGCTTTGTAGAGCGATATGGGTTCCCAGCGGCATTGAGCCCCATATTCGTGTAATAGTCGATATTGAATGACTTCGAATTGCAGTTGCCCGACTGTGCCGATGATTTTGCGTCCGTTGAATTGGTTAATGAAGAGCTGCGCCACACCTTCGTCCATTAGTTGATGTATACCTTTTTCAAGTTGTTTGGATTTCATCGGGTCGGTGTTTTCGATATACTTGAACATTTCGGGCGAGAAACTTGGCAAGCCTTTGAAGTGAAGCTCGCGCGAGCCCTCAACGAGTGTATCGCCGATCTTGAAGTTGCCGGTGTCGGGTATGCCGACGATGTCACCGGGGTACGCCTCGTCTACGATGCTTTTTTTCTGAGCCATAAATGCGGTGGGGGCGGCGAATTTCATTATCTTGCCTGTGCGCATTTGCTTGTAGTTGTGGTTGCGATGGAATACGCCTGAGCAGACCTTGACAAAGGCTATGCAGCTGCGATGGTTGGGATCCATATTGGCGTGTATCTTGAATACAAATCCACTGAAATCAGGATCTTCAGGTCTTACGATGATGTCCTCGGCAGTAACTACGGGACGAGGCGATGGGGCTATTTTGACGAAACAATCAAGCAGTTCTTTGACGCCGAAAGTGTTGAGCGCCGAACCGAAGAATACCGGCGCCATCTGTCCGGCTAAGTATTGTTCGCGGTCGAAGTCCGGGTATACGCCTTGTATCAGATCAAGGTCTTCGCGTAGTTTGGCTGCATCCACCGGACCTACGGCAGTATCTATAGCCGGGTCGTGGACGTCTGTAATTTCGACGCGTTCGCTGACTTTCTGCTTGTTGGGCGTAAATAGGTCAAGCGTGTTTTCGTAAATGTTGTACACGCCCTTGAAGTGTGCACCTATATTTATGGGCCAACTGAGAGGTCGTACTCCGATTTTGAGTTCGGCTTCGAGTTCGTCCAATATTTCAAAGGAGTCGCGGCCTTCGCGATCCAGTTTATTGACAAATATTATGACCGGGGTGCATCGCATGCGGCAGACTTCCATCAGCCTGCGTGTCTGGGCCTCAACGCCTTTGGCGACATCAACGACTATTATGACCGAATCGACGGCTGTGAGTGTGCGGTATGTATCTTCGGCAAAATCTTGGTGGCCCGGGGTGTCGAGAATATTGATTTTGTATCCATCGTATTCAAAGCCCATGACCGATGTTGCGACAGAAATGCCGCGTTGTTTCTCGATGTCCATCCAGTCGGATGTCGCGGTTTTCTTGATTTTATTGGATTTTACGGCTCCGGCGATGTGTATTGCTCCACCAAAGAGCAGTAATTTCTCCGTGAGGGTTGTTTTGCCGGCATCCGGGTGCGAGATGATGGCGAATGTTCGGCGGCGTTGTATTTCGGTGTCGAGATCGGACATAAGTTATTGTTGGTGTATGGTCTGTATCGTCAGTGGTTGTGGAGAGATGTTATTGTAGTTGTTGTACAACCCGGCATAAGGCGGATTGCCAGTCCGGTATTTTGATGCCGAATGTGCGGCGTATCAGCGAAGTATCCAGTACACTGTAGGCCGGGCGTACGGCTTTGGCCGGATACTCGGCTGTAGTGATAGGGGTAATGGATGATTCATCAAATCCGCCTATGCGAGCGATAGCTGTGGCAAGATCGTACCAAGATATTTCGCCACGGTTGGCATAATTGAAGATGCCTGCGGCTTTTTTGCCGGAGATAATAATGTCGCGTACGGCACCGGCCAATGTGGTGGCTTCGGTGGGTGACATCAACTGATCGGCAACGATGCGTAGCGGCTTATGGTCTTTAAGTTTACCATAGATAGTGCGGACAAAATTGTGCCCCCAAGCGGCGTATACGCCTGCGGTGCGTATAACCAGGGCGTTCGGACATATTGATAGTGCTGCAGTCTCGCCGGCCAACTTGGAGCGGCCGTAGGCATTAAGCGGTGCCGGTGCATCTGTTTCGAGATAAGGTCGTCGGCTTTGACCGTCAAAAACATAGTCGGTGGAGAAATGGATCAGTTTCACGTCCCGGCGTTGACATACGCAAGCCATCGCGGCTACGGCCTGCCGGTTGACTGCATCGGCTTCTTGCGGATAGTCCTCGGCGGCATCTACGGCTGTGTATGCGGCGCAGTTCACCAGGATATCAATTCTGAAATCGGCGAGAATCCGGCTGACGGCTGTTTCGTTGCAAATGTCGAGGTCGGAATGTCCGCAGGCATACACGTCAAAGGTGTCATCATTGCCTAATGATGACACAAAAGCCCTACCGAGTTGCCCGTTGGCACCGGTGATAAGTACTCTATGCATTGTCGATCGCATATTTTCTGCAAAATTACAAAAAATCTCGGGATTAATGTGTACTTTTGCTCTTGCTTGGCAGGCATAAATGCCGGAGTTGGGACTTCATAACGTTATCGACAGCGGCGTTTACGGGATAAGCCTTACAGGTGTTATTTTATGGTTCAGAACGATAGAGTTGTATGAATGACACAGACGATGCAAAACGACATAAGATGAAAAGGTGTTTGACCGATAGCATGAATACAGTTAAGACACTATTGAAAAGGCAGTGGCAGTACTGTGCCGGTGGGGTGTGGAGCGACACGCGCGATACGCCGGGAGTTAAAGTGATCAAGACACTCAACCTCTCGGTCAAATCCTTTATGAATACCAATTTGCAGTCGCAGGCGTGTGCCATGACATATCGTACGTTGCTGGCTATAGTCCCGGCTTTGGCTATGCTTTTTGCCGTGGGACGAGGGTTTGGCATACAGACGTTTTTGCAAAACCAATTGTATGAAATGTTCCCGGGACAGACCGAGGTCGTGGGCCATGCTATGGAGGTCATAGATTCGTATCTCGGATATACGGGCAAAGGTGTATTTGTAGGGGTGGGCGTTGTATTGCTGCTATGGACGCTGATTTCGCTGCTGAGTAATGTTGAGGGTGCTTTCAATCGAATTTGGGGCATACGTCAAGGACGCAGTTTCTGGCGCAAGATGATGGATTATACCGCCACGCTGCTTATATTACCCATATTGCTGATATGCTCGGGAGGCTTGGCTTTGTTTGTTTCTAATACGTTGCAACATCTGTTTGATTATGAAATCGCTACCCCGATGATTTCGGTGTTGCTGGAATGTGCGTCCTGGTTGTTGACGTGGTTGTTTTTCGCTGCGGCATATATTTTGATACCCAATACCAAAGTGCGTATATCCAATGCCTTGCTTGCCGGAGTCTTCGCCGGTACGGGCTTCCGCTTGCTGCAATGGCTATTCGTGACGGGGCAGGTGTATGTGACGCATTACAATGCCATTTACGGTAGCTTTGCATTTCTGCCGCTACTTCTTATATGGCTTCAATTGACGTGGGTGGTCACGCTGAGCGGTGCCTTGATATGCTACACATCGCAAAGCATCTACCATTTTTCGTACAACGAGGACATAAAGCATATTTCGTGGAACTACTACCAAAAGATTGCTGTGGCAGTGAGTGCTGTGGTCGCTTATCGTTTTGACAAGGGCATCACTCCTCCGACAGACAACGACTTATCTCGAGTATACAATATTCCGCCGCGACTTGTGACAACAATTGTTGACGAGTTGACGCATGCCGGAGTTATCAACTGCGTCATAATCGATTCAAAGGATATGATTGTCGGGTATCAGCCGGCGCGGCCTACATCGGAATTGACGGTCGGACATATTGTAGATGTGCTTCATCAATATGGACACAATGATTTTGTTGAGGGCTTTGACACGGCTTTCTGCAAGCTTGGCACGGCTCTTGACCGCGTAAGTAAGGCCGCTAAAACGGCAGATACGAACCCCGTAGCTTCACTTATAGAGAATACAGATTACCCAAACCAATAGACGAAAGGTTATCCTAATCATCCATCAAATAAAATAGAATAATGAAGAAAGTAATTGCAACATCCGCCGCTCCCGGCGCAATCGGCCCTTACAGCCAAGCCATTGACACCGGAACATTCGTATACGCATCCGGTCAAATTCCCATCAATCCGGCTACCGGCGAAATTCCCGAAGGCATCAAGGCACAGACCAAGCAGTCCCTTGCCAACGTATGCGCTATACTCAAAGAAGCCGGTTTGACGGTGGACAATGTGGTCAAAACCACGGTATTCCTTGCGGATATGGGCGATTTTGTCGCAATGAACGAGGTGTATGCTTCGGTGTTCACCGCTCCGTATCCCGCTCGTTCGGCTGTGGCTGTGAAGACTCTGCCCAAGAACGTGCTTGTGGAGGTGGAAGTCATTGCGCTACGCTAAACCTTAGACCCGCGAGCAGGATAGCGTCTAAATTGCGGCGTCTTTCCTGCGTGAGGCAAGCATTTCGGCAACGACGAAATTGCTTCCGCCCACAAAAACAACAGCATCATTCTTGCCGTCGTTACAATTCTTTGTGGCGGCGGCAAGTGCTTTGTAATAGCCGTCGGAGACCGAAGTGCAAACTTCGCCGGGTATGCCTGCACGTGCGGCGGCGGCAGCTACATCGGCGGCGCGTGCTGCGCGTGGCGTGTCTGGCGCTACAAAGAAATAATGAGCGTCGTGCGGTACTGTTTTCAGGATGTCTGCATAATCCTTGTCTGATGCAAATCCCATGACAATGAACAATTTGTGCGGATCTATAGCAGCAAGCCGAGGTGTGATATACTGCCAGCATCCGGGATTGTGTCCGGTATCGCATATTATGGTGGGATGGCGTTGCAGTATACTCCAGCGGCCTACAAGTCCGGTGTCTGTCACGTGAGCAAAGCCGTGGCGGATGGCCGCCTCGTCGATATGCCATCCGCGTCTTATGAGGGCTTCGATGACGGCCATAGCCGTGGCGGCATTTGCTTTCTGACATTCGCCGGTGAGCTGTCCCCTGATATCTCCCCAACGTGTGCCGCGGTAGATGTACGTCCCGTTGTTATCGGTGTCTATGTGCGTCCAAAATGGTGCTGCAATGGTGAGCGAGACGCCGGCAGATGCTGCGGCTTTGCGGAATTCGGGCAGTATCTCGTCATCCGGTTCGCCCAGAACGGCATCGGCGTCGGGCTTGAATATCCCGGCTTTTTCGGCTGCTATGGCTGCACGTGTATCACCCAGGATGGCAGTGTGCTCCAGCGAGATATTGGTGACGGCCGCCACTTCCGGGTTGATGATATTGGTCGAATCGAGACGTCCGCCGAGGCCGACTTCGATGACGGCGATGTCTACCTTCTGTTCCTTGAAGTACTCGAAAGCCATCACTGTGGCCAGTTCGAAGAAAGACGGGTCGCATTCGTGGATGTCCATGGACATATAACGTTGCACAAAGTCGACTACGTAATTATGATCGATAGGCGTGCCGTTGACTCGGATGCGTTCGTCAAAGTCCATAAGATGGGGGGATGTGTATAGTCCGGTGCGGTATCCGGCGGCCTGAAGTACGGCGGCGACGGTATGTGCTGTGCTGCCTTTGCCGTTGGTGCCGCCGATGTGCACGCATTTAAGGCCTTGGTGCGGATTGCCGAAGGCGGCCGAAAGGGCACGTATGTTTTCAAGTCCCGGATTGTAAGCATTCTGTCCGATATGGTGGAATGTCTTAAGTCGTGCGTATATGTATTGTAGCGTCTCGTTATAGTCCATAGATGTCAAAATATTAATAGACCTGCGATGCCGGCGGCCACGATGGCCCATATGGGGTGTATTTTTGTGAAAAATACCACGCAGAAGGACGCGATACAGATTGCGATACTTGCCACGACGTCATAGGTCTCGGTTCCGAAGTTGTCGCTATTCATAAGCAGCAGTGCCGCTGAGGCTATCAGCCCCACCACTACTGGGCGCAGGCCGAGGAATATGCCTTTGACGTACTCGCTGTCGCGATGGCGTATGATATAATGGTTGAGACGCGACACGAGCACAAATGACGGAATTATCACGACCAAGGTACATAGCAGTGAGCCCAGTACGCCCCACCACCAGCCGTCGAATCCTGCGACTCCCGGAGCCGTGTAGCCGATATATGTGGCCGAGTTGATACCGATAGGACCGGGAGTCATCTGCGATATGGCTACGATGTCCGTGAAGGTCTTGTCCGAAATCCATCCCGGCTTGACCACTTCGCTTTGTATCAAGGCAAGCATGGCATATCCGCCGCCAAAGCCGAAGAGACCTATTTTTAGGTAGCTCCAAATCAGATGCAGGTATATCATCGGGCGTGTCCCTCCTCGGACTTGGAGACATTGTGCATACTGTGCCGAAACACAAGAATTCCACCAATGGCGCCGAGTACAATCCATAGTATGGGATTGGATACCACTGGTAATTTGGACCATATCAACAGTGCTACACCTATGGGAATGACGGCCGTGCGCCAATTGATGTGTGCCGCGCGTGCCGCCGAAATCACGGGCGCGACTATCAGTGCGACTACGGCCGGACGTATGCCTTTGAAGATTTTGACGAGCGTGGGATTGTTGTTGATAAGTTCGGGTGTGAGGAATATGGCAATGGCCAGGATAATCAAAAATGATGGCAGTATAGTGCCCAGGGCGGCAACGATGCTGCCTCGGCGCATAGCTACGCGATCGCCTACGGCTACGGCAATATTCACGGCCAAGATGCCCGGAAGCGACTGGGCTACGGCCAGCAAGTCAAGGAATTCTTCGCGGTCTATCCAGCGGTGATTGGTGACGATTTCGCGCTCTATAATCGAAATCATAGCCCATCCGCCGCCGAAGGTGAATGCTCCTATCTTGAAGAACGTCACGAACATCTGCCAAAGTAGGTGAGCGGACGCGGGTGTATGTGTCTCGGTCGAATTATCCATTTTTGGGCGTGGTATACTCGGTTTGTGTCCGCAAAGTTACGCAAAAAGCGTCAGACAGCATAACCTCGGTTGTGCTGTCTGACGCGATGCCTGAACCCGTCGTGGTGTATTTTGCCCTACTCGGCTTATCGTACAAGGAATGAGGAAGCTGTTTCCTCGCGCCTCAGAAGTCTACCGAGAGACGTACATTGATTTGGCGTCGTGTTAGGTAGTTGGGCACGGCATATTGCAGGTTGTTGACGTCGGTTACCCAGTAATATGAGCTGACATTGCTGATATCCAGCAGGTTGAAGCAGTCAAGCCCGAGCCATACGCTCTTGATGTGTCTCAAGAAGCCTGAACGTTGTCGGCCGTCGGCCAAGGGTGACAGCAGGGCGTAGCTCAAGCCGACGTCCACGCGCTTGTAAGCAGGGGCTCGGAAGTAGCCCTTGTCACGCGACGAGCGCGGAGCTGTGGTGGGCAGGCCATCGCTGAAGATGCCGCGGAGGCTGAATTTTAGCTTAGGTAGCTTGGGAAAGTAATCGGTGAAATATAACGCAAAACTATAGCGGCGATCGGTAGGGCGGGGTACGGTGACGCCGTTGAGGTTTTCGCGCGTATTCATCAGCGAGAAGCTGATCCAAGAGTCGCTTCCGGGGACGAATTGGCCGAAGAGTTTCATATCCACTCCCGCTGTCGAGCCGGATGTCGAGTTGACGCCCGAATATGTTATCTTGAGGTTGTCAATCTCGTATGGTATCAGGTTGCCGAGGATTTTGTAGTAAGCTTCGGCGGAGAGCTTGAACGGACGGTCAAAGGCGCGGAAGGTGTAGTCGCTGCCGAGAATAAACTGGAAACTGCGTTGCGACTTGATGTCGCTGTTCAAATGTATGGTGTAGTTGCCTTTGTCATCGACTACTGGCTGACGGAATTCTTTATAGAAAGGTGTCTGATAGTATAGGCCGGTGGCAAAACGGAAGGTCCAACGCGGTGCACGTGTTGGGACAAATCCGACATTGAAGCGCGGACTTACGAGTGTCTCCTTATTGAAGTCCCAGTAGCTGAGACGTATGCCGCCGTTGACGTTGAAGTAGCCTATGGACGAATTGATGCGCCACGTGTCTTGGACGTAGGCCGACAGGCGGTTGCTTGCGATGTCCTCGGCTGACTGTAGATTGTAGACTACGCGGAGTGCATCGGGGTCGAAGGGTAAGGAATATCCGGCCGAGTCGCGTCGTTCCCATTCGCGTGTGCGGTCGTGGATTTTTTCGTGGTTGTAGGTGAGGCCGTAGGCTATATTGTGCCCGGCGATGCCGTTGGCGCCGCGCAGCGACAGCGAGAACACCGAGGCCTTGAGGCGGTTGCGCGAGTGCTCAAAGTAGCGTCCTATGCCCAATTCGCCACCTATGCCGCCATCGTTGCCCGATCCGCCGGTGCCGGCTTGGTCGAGCCAGTATTCGCCGGAGATGTCGTAGGATACAAGTTCGTTGGTGAGGTATCCGGAGGCCAGCAGTGTGTATTCGGCCTTCTTGGACGGCTTAAAGGTGATGTTGCCGGCGCCGAAGAAGGTCTCGAAGCGGTCTTTCTCCTGTCCGTCAAAATAGACCTTGAATTGCTTGGCATCGGTGGAAGTACCGAAATTGGTGCTGCGGTCGTGAGGTATGAATTTGTAGTTGTTGATGCTGATATTACCCAGTACCGAGGCGGTCCATTTGGGGCTAATTTTCAGCGTCATATATGTCTGATAGTCGAAGAAGCGCGGGTCATACTCGCCTTTCTCGTCCATAGAACTGAGCAACGAAGAATTGCTCTTGTATCGCACGCCGTGCAACTGGCTGAAACGTTTGCTTGAGGTGCCTATTGTGAGTCCGCCGCCTTGGAGGCTGAGGTTGAGCGAGCCTTCGAAGGCTTCGGGCTGACGATAGGTAATGTCGAGCACTGATGACATGCGGTCGCCGTATTGGGCGGCAAATCCGCCGGTGGAGAAGCCGATGGCGCCCACCATATCGGGGTTGATGATGGACAGGCCTTCCTGCTGGCCGGAGGATATGAGTTGCGGACGATAGACTTCGACGCCGTTGATATACACCAAGTTCTCGTCAAAGGTGCCGCCGCGAACACTGTATTGCGAGGACATCTCGTTGCTTTGTGTGACGCCGGCCATAGTGGATATAAGGCTCTCGACGCTGCCGCCGTTGACATCCGGCGCCAGACGGTAGCTGTCTGTATTGATGCTTTGGACTGTGCCGGTTTGTTTTTGGTAATCGGTGACGGTGATGCCTTCCAGTGTGATGGTTACGGGCTCCATCTTGACATTGAGCGTGGTCTCGCCTTTGGCGCCGATGATGCGTCGTGTCACTTCGTGGTAGCCGATGCAGGAGAATACTACGCGTATGGTGTCCGCTGCCGGGGCTGTCAGCGAGTATGTTCCGTCAAGTCCCGAGGTCGCCCCTATGGCAGTGCCGCGGACATGCACGCTGACAAATTCGAGCGCCTCGTTTTTCTCGTCGGTGATTTTTCCGTGTATTTTGACCTGCGCCGTCGAGACGCCGCAGCCGAGTACGATTGCAAGTATAAGCCAAATAGCTCTATGGATGTGCGTATTACGCATTATTGTTCTGTGGGTTTAGATATTCTATTACCCTTAAATAACGCGAAAATCCGCTCTAAATTGTACGACGCCTCCCGAAACTGCCCGCCCATAGTCTTTGCCGAGCCAAAAAATAAGTGTCCCCTGCACGTGCGTGGGCGTGGCGTGCAGGGGACGGGGTGATATACTTAGATAGGTTTTAGGTATATCAGATTTTCACTTTCTTACGGCCTTGCGGCGATACGAGGATGTAGATGCCGTGAGACAGCTCGGACAGTTCCGCCTTCGTGCAATTGGCACGTACACGGATGCCTTGCAGGTTGTAGACGTCAAATTCTGACAACTCTGTCGGGTCATCGGCCATGACGTCTTCCACGCCGTCGAATTTCTTGACAATGACTTTCATCGGAGCGGTGATGCCGTCACAGTATGCCAGGATTGTTACGCCGCCTTCGGCCATACCGGTCACTACGCCATCGGTGGTTACGGTAGCTATCTCGTCATCGAGGCTATACCACTTGACAAGCGACGTGGTGGCAGACGCCGGGGTGACGGAAGCCGATACAAGGATGGACTTGGTACGGTCTACCGAGACCTTCTTGTCCTTGACGACAATTTGGAACGGAAGCTCTTGGATGTCCTCGAATTTGCTCCATCCGGTAGCGGCCTTATAGGCGCTCACGCTGCCCTGCGGAACATACAGCGTGGCATACGTATATGTTTCGCTGCCGAAGGTGGCAGTACCTATGCTTGGCGGCGTTGCGGCATTGCTGTATACCTCGAAGAGGTTCTTATTGTTGACGAAAGTCTTGTTGGGTATCGATGCCATATTCTCGCCGATATACAGCGTCCTGAGCTGCGTTGTGCCGCTCAGCGCCATCTTGAAGTCCGCGCCCCACTCATACGGCAGCACAAGTGTCTCGATGGCGTTGCAGCCTTCAAACGTGCTTGCATCCACCTTGCTTGCCTTCAGGATACCCAGCGACTTCAGGCCGCTACAGTTCTTGAAAGTGTTTGTTCCAAGTTGCGCAAACTTGTTCAAGTCAAGCTCCGTAAGCCCCGTGCAACCTTTGAATGCGCCATTGCCCAATTCGGTCACGTTCTTGAGGTCGATATCTTTCAGCGCGGTACAGCCGCTGAATAGGTAATTACCCAAGGTCGAGGTCTCGCCTAAATCAACGGTCTCAAGACACGTGCAGTTTATGAACGCCGAGTTGACGTAGTCGCTGTAAGCCGATTCGTATGTAGTGTTCCAGGTGTCCACCTTGCCCAATTTAACACTCTTCAATCCAGAACAGCTGGAGAAAGCGAAGCACCCCAATGTCGTCACCTTATTGAGGTTGATGTTCGTCAGTCCGGTGCAACCATAGAAGGCGGCACGGCCAATTTCATCGACGTTCTTGAGGTCGATATTTGTCAGACCTGTGCAATTAGAGAATGCCTGTCGACCTAATGTTTTTACGCTACCAAAGTCAATATTAACCAAGCCGGTGCAGCCGTCAAATGCGTATTCACCGACTGTAGTCACTTTTTTCAAGTCGATATATTTCAGACTTGTGCAGCCGCTAAACGTGTAATCGCCGATTGATTCTGTATTGCCCAAGTCAACGCTTGTCAGGCTCGTGCAACCGGAAAAAGCATAGCTACCCAAAGAGGTCACATTGCCGAGTACTACGCTCTTTAACCTGCTACAGCCGCTGAATGTCGAACCTCCCAGTGTGATAACATTCTTTAGGTTGATATCTGTCAAATTAGCACAGTGATAGAATGCCCCATTACTTATCGACGTCACCTTGCCGAAATCTATGGTTGCGAGGCTTTTGCAGCCCTCAAACGCCGACCTGTTGATTGTCGTGACATTGCCGAGGTTTACGGACTTCAGCCCGGTGCAATTTTGGAATGCGTATTCGCCCAAAGATGTTGCTCCTTTCAAGTCAATACTCGTCAGGCTCGTGCAGCCGGAGAAAGCCTCACGACCTATCGAGGTCATACTCGCCAAATCTATCGCCGTTAGGTTTTCGCATCGGCTAAAGGCTTCGCTTCCGCAAGACCTTATTTTCCCAAGTGTTATATCATCCAACTTAGAACAGCCGTAGAACGATCTTTCTCCAAGGTATTTCAGCGTTTGAGGCATTTTTACGGTTGTTAAAGACTGACATCCATTGAAAGCATCGTTCCAAATACTTGTTACGCCTTCAGGAATTGTTATGGACTTTAACTGTGTGCCCTTAAAAGCTGCCGATCCGATTGCCGTAACTTTATATGATTTGTTATTTGCCGGATCTATTGCGATTGCCGGGATTACGAGTTCCGGCGTTCCTCCGCCGATAACGTAACATGAGTCACTGTTCTCAAACGTTTCAAACAGTATCCCATTGTAAAGGAAACCAGGTATTAGGCCGCCTTCGGGGTTGAGCAAGATATTGTCCACGCACCAGGTGGCGTAATTGTCGGCCACGGGTGAGGTGTATTCAAATCCGATGTAAATGATACCGGAGAAGGAGCTCAGGTCCAGTTCGCCGGAGTTGGCCCAGTAGCTATATCCGCTTGCGGGAGCGGTGGCCAGGGTGGGATTGAGCTGTGTGGCCTTGGCGGTGGCGGGGTCGGCTGCGGTGAGCACGAATACCTTCAGGGCGGATTCTGTGGAACCATGTCCGTTGACTTGGGTGTCGAAAGTCAGTACTTTTTTAGAGACCTTGGACATGTCTATGGCCGGGGAGATGAGCCACTGGTCAAAGGGACCCGTGCCCATGTATCCAGTCATGACGGCATAGTGGTTACGGTTGAACGAGGACACGTACCATGCCTTGTTGCCGGCCACTTGCTGTCGCGTCCATCCAGTGGGGATGCTGGAGGAGGCGTCGAAGTTTTCGTCAATTCCTGTCGCATAATAAGCATGGGCGGTGAGGATTGCTGTCAGCAGGAGCAGCAACAAGCCTAAGCGTTTGATTTTTTGTTTCATATCGTTTGTTCTTTTTTGAGGGGACTGCGCCGTAAAAGCGCAATTACGGCACAGTCCCGTATTGGTTAGATATATCCTTTGATGGCGTTTTTGATTTTGACGGCGTTGTCGCAGAGCCATTTATAGATGTTTGGCCACTGCTTGGTGTCGTACATATCGATTTTCTTGGCGATGTAGAAGCGGGACTCCTTGTTGCGCGTCCACATGATTTTAGACTTGTCAACGCCGATAGTCTGCGCGATTTGGTCCTCATCGGCCTGCATACGCTGGTGGAGGGCGTGGTTGTTGGGGATGCAGATGCCGACCGTGGCCTCGCCTTTCTGCGGCTTGGCTTCGAGGCGGATATGGCATTTAGTAGTGCCCACGGCCACGTTGTACCAGTTTTGCGGCAGCGCTCCGGGGATGGTGAACTCTGCGGTGTAGGTTTTCTGTCCCATGGCATATTCACGGAAGCCCTCCCAAAATTCGAGTTCCATACGCTCGGTTTTGCTCAGGTTTCGGTCAATAGCGGCTTTGGCCCACACGTTGGGGCGTTCCACCACATTGAAATGTGGCGCCGGATTGCTGCCGTCTATCGTCCACAGTTCCACCTCGACGAGGAAGAAACCTATTCCTTCGCCCGTCATATTGTTGAGCCATTCGATAGCCTTGCGGTGTTCGTTCCGGGCTCTTTTGACCACCCAGACGGCCGTATCAGCACCTTTGCCGGCGGCATAGGTGATTAATTTGCCTAGATGGTCGTGGTTGGTGTCCTCCAACTGGTTCTCGATGACGACTACATGCTCCGAACATTCGTCGCTTGCGAGGATGTCCAGCGAAAAATTGCCGACATCCGATTCTCTTTCGACAACAATCAGGCTGTCTAACTGTAATGCATCGGCAAGCAGCGCGAGATTCTCGTCCTTGGCCAGCCAAGGCGTGAAGTCCCGCGCCTCGTCTTTCCAAACAGACCGCAAACTCGTCTTTTTGTCGATTTTGCCTAATTTGTAGTTCTGTTGGTTATTACTCATAAGGTTGTAATTTATAGAGTTGATGTATGTAATCGTTAATAGGTCAACAGCAGTGTTTGGTGATACAGCAGATGAGTTATTTGAAAAAACTAATGAGTGACAATATAAAGCTGGATATGGAAATGCGGAACGTCCAGCACACGCCCGAATCGCCATTAAACCAGCTGTAGGCTAACCAATTTGATTTCTTGACACGAACCATAACCGTCTCATCCTTGTGCATACCGGCAAGGCCGAGGCGGCATCTATTATGGTATGTCAGTGCGACTTTGTCTTTCTCGATAGGCCTACCGTGATATTTCAGGTGGATACAACGCTGTTTGGATCCGTTCTTGTCGATGGCATAGATTTTTACATAGCCGTAGATGTCTTGACCCGTGGCGTTTTTCTTTGGTTTGCCAAATATCTCGGCATACTCGAGAGGGTGGAAGAAAGCATAATTGTCCGGATTGGCGACATCAGTGTCGTCATCCTTCTTGGTGAACTCACAAAGTTTGTAATCTTTGTATTTCTTGCCCATGGCGGCGTGACGTGGTGGCTATGGGCTCTCGGCATGGCACAGATTGGTGATTGGTGGTGATGAAAAAACAGGCGTGAGAGCCTTATCGTTGCTCGTCCGCTGTCCCAAGGCATGTGGCATTGCCTTACTCAAACCAAACGAGCAACGCAGACCTCACGCCGATATGGTATATATAGACTTTGCCCACCGTACCGCGCAGGTACAGTCGGACAAGGGCATATATCATACCCGTGAGCGTCTACCGTCGCACATCCTTGGTCTGAGTGTTTGAAATTGCCACATTTCGGGGACAGACAAGGACAAGCGCTAATAAACGCCTATCTTATTGTAAAACAACCTCCCGCCCGCGCGGCCGCCTCCGCGGCCGCTCCCTTTTCGGCGTGAGATTCGTTGCAAAGTTAACAATTAAAATCAATATTCAAAAATTTTAACGAACCAAATTGTAATAAATAAACGCAGGTCAGAACGAGGCCATCGGCAGGCGGTATAATAGGGCTGCGAAGTGTTAATAATCAGATAGTCGGCCGATTTTTGGAACGACAAAGTGGCGGAGGAATGGGGAAATTTGATAAAAAATGGCTAACTTTGACGGATATTTCTGAGAATAATGGCCGGACGATGTCTCGCAAGAGACGTTGTCGGGTTGTGTAATGATATGAATAACAGTATGTTGAAAGGAGTACGCGCGTCTCGAAATCGACAAAACGGTCGATTCGGGCTGCTGCGGCATATCCTGCCGCATCGTGCCGCGCACACATGTAGGTTTGTATATATGATATGTGTGCTGTCAATGGCTACGGCTATGGGCGGATGCTCGTTCGGCGAGGCGCCCGTGCCTACGGGACAGGGCAAAATACGGCTGACAATCGGTGTCGATGCACAGATGCGTAGTGCTGACGGCAGTGCCTTTACGCCCGTACAGCCTATAGATCTCAGCCGCCTTTCGATGTCTATGACCACGGCCGATGGTGCATACAGTCATACATGGCAGAGCATAGACCAATTTGATGCGACTCAGAGCTTCCCCGCCGGGACATATAAGGTCAGTGCATACTATGATGCGACCGATGACAACGAACCGTCATATGATGCCTCCGCCGAATTCGATGTCATATCCGACCAAACCACCGATGTGACGCTCGATGCCACCATCAAAGATGCCGGCGTAGCCCTTGCTATCGGGAACCATGGTGCGGATGTACGTCCCATGGGAGTATGGGTGCGTGACGGGCGAGACCTTATGCATTATGTAGACCGGACGAGAGGCAAATTTGTTGCCGACGGTAATGCGACATTGTACCCTGTAGTCACCAATGCCGATGCAAGCCGTAGCTTTGTACTCGATGTATCCGCCGGCGCCGACCTCAGTTCCGCCACATACTATACTTACACATTATCCGGCGATGACAACGCACTGAGCCTTAACGGGCAAGGCGTGAATAGTCGTATAACCACCGGCGCCGACTTCTGGAGTACCCCAGCGCCGAGTATAGGCAGTGCCGACATCCGCGAGGGGACCGTGCTCACTGTCTCTGAAGGTGTGCCCTTGGATGCGCCTGTCGTCATCACCGCCACTTCCGAGCGCCCGATGACGAGCTTGCTGTTATCGATGAACTCCGCCTCCATTTACGGCTCCACCGACTTGCTTTCGGCCACATCGGGCCAAATACTCGTCGAGATGCAACGACATGGCTTTGTTTATACCGTGAGTGCCGACCGCCGTACGGTCACAATGGATTTCACACGACTGATCGAACAAGCTCCGACGCTTAACGCCGTATATACACGGCTTGCGCTTATGGCTACTGACAATCGCGGCGTATGTTCCGAGCCGTTTATGTTCGATGTTGATTCAAAGGCCGTTGAACTATCCCTCGAGACTGCCACACCCGCCGTGGTCGGTCTCGACCGCTCCACAATTACGCTGAAGACCTCTACCACCAATGTCGAAGAAAGCGACTTTGCCGTCAGAGCATCCACATCCAAAGGCGAGACCGACTGCCCGATTTCCAAATGGTCAGTGGATGTATCCTCAGGCACGGTGTCCTTTGACGTTGCCCTGCCCGGCGGCGTATCGCCCGCAGATGTAGTGGTGTATTACTTGGGTACACCGCGTGTGTACGCCACCATAGCGCGAACTGCGCCGCAATGCACTATGAATATAGATGCCTATGCCACTACAATGTACATCACCTTTGAGTCGGCACAAGGCGAAGATGCGGCAGCCGCTATGGCAAGTTACGCCACGTTCTATGCCTCCGATACCAAACTGAGCATTTGGGAACGCTATCCCGAAAAACATTCGGTTGTGGTCAGCGGTCTTACTCCCGGAAAACATTACAACGTCAGTGCATGCCTTATCGGCGATACCCCGGCCACGACAGCAACTATAACCACCGAGACGGCTCAAGAGTTGCCGCAAGGGACTTTTGAGGACGTCAAGACCATATACGAAGCCAAGCATCTGCCTTGCGGCGGCCGCTACAGTGCCGGCGAAATTCCCGTGGCTTCGCGTCAAAACTTCACGGATATCAAAATCATTTGGCCCGAGAAGCATTGGGCCGGAGTAAATGCCAAGACTTTCAGCGATGCTTGTGCTATGCCCAACACGTGGTACAAGATGCCTTCGGGCAATATTGTTGAGACACTGTCCGATGACAGCCGCGTAATATGCCTGACCTCGGTGGGCTGGGACCTTGAAGGCGCAGACATCCCCGACTACATACAACAACGCGGTCAGTATATACCGTACAACAACAACGTGCCCAAGGTTGCACATCGCTCGGCAGGCAAGCTGTTCTTGGGAAGCTACACATTCGACCCCAAAACGCTCACCGAAACGTACAACGAAGGCATATCATTCCATTCGCGCCCTGCGGCACTCAACGGATCGTATAAATACCTGCCCGATGCAACGATGTATGACTCGGGTCTGATACGTGTAACCATATACGGAAAAGACGCTGACGGCCAAGAAATTGTCATCGGCAGCGGTGAAGCACAGATGCATATAGCTGCAGATATGACAGCTTTTAATATACCAATACATTACGGCATTAGTGGCGTCAAAGCCTGCCGCTTGTGCCTGATGGCATCATCGTCCATACACATAGGAGATATCGAATACGAGGATGCACACGTACCGGTGACAGCCTATCCGCAAAAAGGCGCATACATAGGCAGTTCGTTATGGCTCAATTCGCTGTATCTCAGCTATTGATACATTAAAATACATTAAAGACAGACCAAGACAGACAACATATCGAGACAATATGACAAGAAAAATAATGGCACAATGTCGTGCAAAAAGCATGAGGAGGCTGGTCGCGGTTGCGGTGGCGCTGTTTTCCGTCATGCCGTTGATGGCACAAGAAAAATTCACCCGAGGCCTTAAGCAGATCTCCTTCATACCCAAAGGACAATGGATTACGGGCGTCAGCGTCAGCTACTCGCAATCTTCGCAAGACAATTACCAGTTCCTTGTCTTTGAGAACCTCAACGGTGATACATACACCTTCAAAGTCTCGCCAATGCTGATGTACTCCTTTGCAGACAATTTGGCCGCCGGCGGACGCTTTGCATACAGCCGCCAGCGCACCCAGTTGGACAAGGCGCAAGTAGTCCTGGATTCGGAGACATCGTACGATGTAGACCATCTCTACAGCATAAGCCACAATTACTATGCCACTGCAGCTTTTCGCAACTACATAAGTTTGGGCAGCAGTACACGTTTCGGGCTTTTCAATGAAGTCCAACTGCAATTTGGCGGAGGACAAAGCAAATTGGAGAATGGCTCGGGAGTAGACTACACAGGCACTTTCGAGAAAAACTTTTCGCTGAATGTCGGACTGGCGCCCGGCATTGTGATGTTTCTCAACAACTACTCGGCCATAGAGGTCAACGTTGGTGTCTTGGGCTTCAATTATCAGCATACCAAGTCTACCACCGACCAAATATATATAGCCAATCGCACGCTAAAGAGCGCCAACTTCAAAATTAACCTCTTTTCGATAACCTTTGGCGTAACATTTTACCTATGATAAATATACGACTAAATAATACAGCGTTCAAGCGTATAACGCTGTTGATGACGGTATTATGTGCCGTAGCCGTGACTATGTCCGGGCAAGTAGTGCGCAAAGACTCACTTACCCGGCAGCGCATAGCCGAAATGCTTGACGAGAAAGTGATAGTGGGCTCGGATACCGTCAGCATCATCATACCCGAGCGCAATTTCGGTAGATATGACAGAGGGCTGTACAACTACTTGTTTATACCCAAAGGGCAGTGGTCCTTCGGCTTAAGTGCTTCGTATGGCGAACTGAACACCGATGATGTTCAAGTATTAAATATGCTTAAAGACGTTGATTTCAAAGGTAAAATCTATAGCATACACCCCACGATAGGTTACTTTATACGCAACAACCAATCAGTAGGCATCAAGATGACGTACAGCCGAGGTACGGCCGATTTGGCCAACCTGGCCGTTGATTTTGACGATGACATTAACTTCAAACTCAAAGATGTCAGCTATTACACCGAGTCCTATGTCATTGGCGGGTTTTATCGGAATTATGTAGGCCTGGGTCGTGACAAACGTTTCGGCGTATTTAATGAAGTCGACTTGTCATTTCAAAGTGGGTCGTCACGCTTCAAGCGTCTGTACAATGACGAGCCCAAGAACACACGAACCACAGTCACTCAGGTTTCACTCAATTTCAGCCCCGGTGTGGCCGTGTTCATACAGGACAATGTAGCATTTAACGTTTCCTTTGGCGTCTTTGGCGTCAAGTGGCGCAAAGAGCATCAGCTCACCAACGGCGTGGACGAAGGTACGCGTTTCAGCAGCGGAGCCAACTTCCGATTCAATATCTTCAATATCAACTTCGGCCTGATGGTCGTCATTTGAAATGCCTCGTGTCTGAAGACACACTTGGTATACAGGACAAATACAGACATCAAGATGACAAAATTCACGACACATATAATCACTGCGACCATAGCCTTATTGTGCGTACTCGGCGGATGTATCGAGAACGATATTCCTTATGCAAGGCTGCAATGCAACTTTACGTCAATTTCGGCCGAAGGTGAGGAGCGACCCACAGCCATAGATACAATGGCCTGCAAGGTTACTTTCTACCTTTCGGAAGAGGTGGACATTCATTCGGTGAAAATAGCGTCATACACTTTGAGTGAAGGCGCCTCGGTGGTAGGGGACACTATAAACCAACCATTTGACCTATCATCGCCCAAGACGGTGACACTCAGGCGATACCAGGATTGGCAATGGACCTTCGAGGCAAAGCAGACCATCGAAAGATATTTCACCGTAGACGGTGAAATCGGCGCAACAGTCATAGACATCCCGGCTCGTCGTGTAGTCGCGTATGTCAGCGATCAGACCGATATAACCAAGATTAAGGTATTGTCAGCCAAGCTCGGGCCCAAGGGCGCCAAGTCAACACCCGAGCTCGAAGGACAGACGGTAGACTTCTCGTCACCCGTAGAGGTTCAGGTAGAGGCATACGGACGCTCCGAGATATGGACCGTGTATGTTGAGCAGACCACGTCGCCGGTTACTACGGTACGCGTGGATGCCTGGACTAATGTTGCATGGGTATATGGCGCGGCCGCCGACAGCGAAGACAACTATATCGAATATCGCCTCAAGGGAGCTTCAACGTGGACAAAAATTCCGTATGATCGTCTGACCATACAAGGTGGTTCGTTCTATGCACGTCTTACAGGACTTGCTCCATCTTCGACTTACGAAGCCAGAGCCGTGAGCGGCGAATATCAAGGCGCCACACTCGAATTCACTACCGGATTGAATATTCAAATTCCGAACGCCGGCTTGGACAACTGGTGGCTCGATGGTAAAGTTTGGAACCCATGGGGCGAAAGCGATGAACAATATTGGGACACCGGCAATAAAGGAACAACCACACTAGGAGCCAGCAATAGTGTACCCACGGACGACACATACTCCGGGAAAGGCTATGCAGCCAAGCTCGAGACTCGTTTTGTCGGCATCGGCGTTGTTGGCAAACTTGCCGCCGGCAACCTATTTATAGGGAAATACGTCAAGACTGATGGTACTAACGGCATCTTAGCCTTCGGCCGTTCGTTTGAACAGCGGCCTACGCGTTTGCGTGGATATTTCAAATATCAGACTGCGCCCATATCCTCCACCACTGCAGGCTTCAACGATCTTAAAGGTCGTCCGGATACCTGTATAATATGGTGCGCACTGGTAGATACTCCCGAGCAATTCGAAATTCGTACCAATCCCAATAATCGTCAGCTCTTTGACCCCAATGGCTCGTATGTTGTGGCTTACGGTAAAATGGAAAGCGGCAAAAATGTAGACAATTACACTCAGTTCGACTTCGAACTCAAATATACCTCGACACAGCGAGTGCCCAAATACATACTTATCACTGCATCGGCCAGCAAATACGGAGACTACTTTACCGGTGGCAATGGAGCAGTACTATATGTGGATGACCTCGAGTTGATGTATGACTATTGATGCACAACGAAATGCCCCATAGTCAACAATAAATAGAAAATAACAAAACAGACAAATGTCACGCAAGCGTAAAGAACTGCCGACGCTCGAATCATTTGAGCTTACAGATATAGCAGCCGAGGGCAATGCCTTGGGACGCACCGAAAGCGGTATGGTTGTCTTCGTGCCCTTTGGCGCACCCGGAGATATAGCCGATATCAAGATTGACAAAAAGAAAAAAAGTTTTGCCATAGGACATATAGCACGTATGGTACATCCTTCGGAAATACGAGTGAAGCCGCGCTGTCCGCATTTCGGAATATGCGGCGGATGCAGGTGGCAGCATATACCATACGAACGTCAACTGCAATGCAAGCAGCAGCAAGTGGCGGACGCCCTCGAACGTATAGCTAAAGTCGAAATTCCGGGGATAAATCCTATACTCGGCTCTCCCGAGATATGGGAATATCGCAACAAAATGGAGTATACCTTTTCAAATCGCAGTTGGCTAACCTTTGAGCAACTAGCAAGCGGGGAAAAATTCACGGACCGTGATGCCGTAGGATTTCATATACCGGGGGCATTTGATAAAGTCCTTGACATCCGGACCTGCGTACTTCAGGATGATATAACCAATCGCGTGCGCAACCATATCAGGACTTTCGCCAAGAGTCATTCGTTGACATTCTATGACCTTCGCGCACAGCATGGGCTATTGCGCACGATGATGATGCGCGTAGTCACCACGGGCGACATAATGGTAGTCATGGTTTTCGGCGAAGACAATGCCGAGCAAATTAAGCTTGTTATGGACAATCTGGCCGAGACTTTCCCCGAGATTACCTCTTTGCAATATGTGGTGAATACTAAGGCCAACGACACTTTCGGAGACTTGGAAGTATATCCGTATCGCGGAGCACCGTTTATAGAAGAAGAAATGGAGGGATTGCGCTTTCGCATCGGTCCCAAGTCGTTCTATCAGACCAATTCGCGAGGTGCCTATCAATTATACAAGGTTGTGCGAGACTTTGCCGCACTCGAGGGCAATGAATTAGTTTACGACCTTTATACCGGCACCGGAACTATAGCCAACTTCGTCAGTCGCCGTTGTCGTCACGTTGTGGGTATAGAATATGTTCCCGAGGCCATAGAAGATGCCAAGGTGAACGCCTATGTAAACAGCATAGATAATACCGAATTCTATGCCGGCGATATGAAGGACGTGCTTAACGATGATTTTGTCAATGAGCATGGTCATCCCGATGTGATTATTGTAGACCCGCCGCGAGCCGGTATGCATCAAGATGTAGTGGACGTGTTGCTGAGAACTACGGCCAAGCGTATAGTATACGTGAGTTGTAATCCGGCGACACAAGCACGCGATTTGGCGTTACTGGATCCCTTATATGAGGTGACGGCCGTGCAGCCCGTGGATATGTTTCCGCATACACAGCATGTCGAAAATGTGGTACGCCTAAACTTGCGCGATGTCCCTAAGCAGCCGCGACAGCCGGATCAGGCCGGCGAAGACACTTCGGGCGGCAATATCTCCGAGCCCGAGAGCGACGAATTGTAATAGCGGACATCCCCCGAAACTTCCTTGCCTACAAAAGGAGGCAGAGAGACAACGGCATCCGCGGACGGCAATTCGACTTCGGCGACAGCCAGCCCGGACAACTCGCCTTCGAATATGTCCACTTCCCATGTATATCCGCCAAACGATACGTAATGGCGACGTTTGATGACAAGTCTTCCGATATGAAGTTCTATCATTGCACGAGCATCCTCGACCGGTATAGGATATTCCCATTCGCCGCGAGATATGCCTTTGTTGCGGCTCTTGACCGTCAAATAGGCCGAAGAGTCGTCAATAATGCGGACGCGGATGGTACAGTCCGGATTTACAGACAGATAGAATTGGCAGAAGTGACGGCTCGCGGACGACATAGAACGCCACTCATCAGATTTTACAAGATACTTTCGTTCGATTTCGACAGCCATAGCTAATGAATTAGACAAGAAACTTTTGTTCAAAGTTAGCGAATATTTCCGACAAACGATGGAAAAACGTTATATAGTTATGTTCTTACTGGCAGTAGTTGCTTTCGCGGGAATGGCAGCCACGCCGGTGTCTTCGTATCTCGTACGAGGTATTGTTAAAGACAGCATTACGGACGAAGCTGTGCCGTATGCACGCATAGCGTCCTCCGCTAAAAAGGGAAGTACCGTAGCCGGGCCGGACGGAGTGTTTGAGATAACGGTACACGACACGGTATCGTGGCTCAAGGTTACAGCCCAAGCTTTTGAGACGAAGACTATAAAAATCAGCCGAGGCCAGGTGAATATGTATGCCGTGTATCTTTCGCCGCAGGTTCAGGAACTACAAGCGGTAGTCATCAAGAAGCAAAGATACAGCAAACGGAACAATCCTGCTGTGGATATGATGCAGCGGCTGCGTCGTCAGAGCCAAGATCAAGACCCGCGACGCAACGATTATTACAACTATCATCAATATCAACGAATATCTATCGCGCTGAACAATTTCACTAAAGATCCATCAACAAGCAAGCTACTGAAACGCTTTCCGGTACTATGGTCCTGCATGGATACTTCCGACATTTCAGGACGGCCCATAATGCAGCTTTCGGTCAAGGAAACGGCCTCGGACATCCATTATCGACGCCATCCAAAGGCATTACGCGAGATCGTGACAGCATATAACAGCACGGGTGTCGACCGGATTTTTGACCAAGAGAGTATGCAGACATTTCTCGAGGATATCTTGCGTCCGTTGGATGTATTCAATGGCGAAATTACGCTGCTACAGAATCGTTTCGTAGGCCCGTTGACAGCCGTATCGGCGGATTTTTATCGTTTTTATCTCGGAGACACCATCACGACGAGTGAGGGACGAAAATTGGTTCCGCTAAGTTTTTATCCGCGCAATAAGGCATCGTTTGGCTTTATAGGCAGTATGGAAGTCGATGTAACAGATTCGGTGTTGTTCGTCAATCATATAGACATGCGTATTTCATCGGATATAAATCTCAACTTTATACAAAACCTGAGGCTTGAACAATCGTATTCACGTGCTAAGGATGGATCACGTCTTGTCACCAACGACAATCTTACATTGGAAGGCTCTGTCTTGCCCGGGACTCCCGGATTATATATCAATAGAACCTTAGCATATGCCGGGCACAACTTTGAAATTCCGGAGGGCTCGGACACAATCTTTGCCGAGAAACGTGAAAGACTGATTGAGCGCCAAGCCGAAAGCCGAGATACAGTCTATTGGGAAGGCGTGCGCCTTGTCAAGTTGCCCAAGAGTCAGCGAAATGTTTCGTCTGCCATGGATAAAATGCATTCTTATCCACTGTATCGGTTTATCGAAAAGGGGGTGAAGATCCTCTTTTCAGGGTATGTCTCTACATCTACTCCATCATATTTTGACATAGGTCCGCTAAATGCTATGGCATCCTACAACGATATTGAAGGATTCAAGCTAAGGACCGGTGGTATGACGACCGCCAACCTTTCGCCGCATTGGTTTGGCCGTTTTTATACTGCTTATGGATTTGGCGACCATAAATGGAAATATGGTGTTGAAGCTGAATATTCGTTCAACGACAAGCGCTACCATTCGCGCGAATTTCCGGTGCACTCGTTGCGGCTCAATTTGACATACGATACCTATCATCCGGGACAGTCGTATATGTTTACCAATCCGGACAACTTCATATTGTCACTGAAACGCCGAGATGATTATAATGTTACTTACCAACGACTTGCGACTTTGACATACACACACGAACGACATAATGGTTTTTCGGTAACGGCTTCGATCAATGCCGAGCGCCAATGGCCCGGTCCATATCTGCCGCTGACTCTCGGGACGGGCGAGGAATTATCCAACTTCGATATGTCCTGGATTGATTTGGAGCTGCGCTATGCGCCGGGCGAAAAGTTCTATCAGACACGCACTTACCGACTCCCCATCAATCTTGATGCGCCGGTGGTGATGCTGTCGCAACGTATAGGCACGCGCCATATAGCAGGGTCGCGATGGAGCGTATGCCGTACCCAGCTGAGTGTGCAAAAGCGCTTTTGGATGAGCGCTTGGGGCTATCTTGACCTTATAGGCAAAGGCGGACATGTATGGAGTCGCAATACGCCGTATTTCCAACTCTTTATACCCAATGCCAACTTGACATACACCATACAGCCCGAGAGCTATGCGCTGATAAATGCTATGGAATTTATCACGGATAGTTACGCATCAATAGAGGCAACATATTGGGCTAACGGAGCCATCCTCAACTATGTACCTTTATTAAAGAAATTGCGCCTGCGTGAAGTTTTTGCCGTGCGTACGTTTTGGGGTAAATTGAGCGGGAGCAATAATCCGTCAGACAATACATCGCTACTTAGTTTCCCATCATCGGACGGGGTGGGGCGCACCGATGTGTCCAAAACGCCATACGTGGAAGCCTCGGTCGGTATCGAGAATATATTCAAGTGCCTGCGCGTGGACTATATATGGCGTTTGACGCACCGCTATCCAGGCTATCCGGTGGACCGTTCCGGGATACGATTGGCTGTACACGTCACTTTCTGATATGCTGCATAACCAAGATTCTATCGGAAGATGCTCTCGATAAATTCTATTCCAAGAATGACGTATAGTCGAAGGATCTAATCTCCGGCAAATATCAAGAATTTATGAGCTGATAAAGCACTGTCATTTCATCGTACTTGGCGGCAAGAATGTTAACAAAACGTTGCAACGAAGCGTGATTCAGCGACTTGGGCGTAGCTGCAACATTATTTATAAAGAACTTGAAGCGAACCGGCGCAGTGTCTTCGGATTCGCCATAAAAGGCGGATTGTATCTTATCTTTGAAGCTCTCGTATTGCTCATGCAATCCCGGTAGCTCGCCGTCTTCCAATGTCTCTGGAAAGTCAATACGGTAATATGTCTTCTCGGGGCTGAACATCACGTCTACACGGCCTTCGTCTCCATATGCGAGTAAAAATGTAATTCGCCGATTGTCTTTATTCTTGTCGCTCATCGGGGTAGTACTTTAATGGTGAGTTTGGCAAAAGCTTCATCGACCTTGGCTCGAGCCTCGTCTACGGAGTCCGTCGTGGCAAGTATGACAGCCATGCGACGGTGTCCGCATACTTCCGGCTTACCAAAGATTCGCATCTGAGTCCCGGGCACGGAAAGAGCCTTGTCGACATTTTCGAAGACTACTTTATCGCTATCGCCCTCGATGACCACGGCTCGAGATGCCGAAGGCCCGTAAAACCGAATTTCGGGAATCGGAAGCCCCAATACGGCACGGGCGTGAATGGCAAATTCGCTGAGATCTTGTGAAATCATAGTCACCATTCCCGTATCGTGGGGACGAGGTGAAACCTCACTGAAGATTACATCTTGGCCTTTTACAAACAGTTCGACACCGAAGATTCCATATCCGCCCAAAGCATCGGTGATTGCACGTGCTATATCTTGCGCTTTAGCCAGTGCTGCCGTGGACATTGGCTGGGGTTGCCAGGAGTAGCGGTAATCGCCGTTGACCTGCAGGTGCCCGATGGGCCGGCAGAATACGGTGCCGCTGACAGTGCGGGCGGTCAATAGTGTGATTTCGTAGTCAAAATCCACGAATCCTTCGACAATAACGCGTCCTGCTCCGGCGCGACCTTCGTTTTGGGCGATATCCCATGCTCGCTCTATATCGTTTTTGGCTTTTATGACTGATTGGCCGTGTCCGGAGGAACTCATGACGGGCTTGACAACGCATGGCACACCAACGGCTTTGACTGCTTCGTCAAATTCCTCGCGGGTTTCTGCAAATCGATAAGGAGATGTGGGCAAGCCAAGGTCTTCGGCTGCAAGGCGACGTATACCTTCGCGATTCATCGTCAGTGCTGTTGCTTTGGCTGTTGGAGTGACATTGTATCCCTCGCTTTCGAGGCGAACTAGTTCGGATGTGGCTATAGCTTCGACCTCCGGAATTATGTAATCCGGACGTTCGTCTTCAATAACTTTGCGCAGTGCGTTGGCATCAAGCATATTGAATACGTGACTGCGGTGAGCAATCTGCATAGCCGGCGCGTCAGCATAGCGGTCGCAGGCAACGACATAAATGCCGAAGCGTTGTAGTTCGATGGCTACTTCTTTGCCAAGTTCGCCACTTCCGAGCAGTAAGGCTTTTTTGCCGACTACTGTGTTTATTGAACCGATATTTGTCATGTCTCGTAGTGAGGTGTTAGGGTAAATATTAACTTGGAGGATTCTTGTATAGTGAAATATTCTGCTAAAAATCAATATAAAATGCTGAAGTAAGTTCGCGGTAATCATCGGTGAACTGGCCGTCCTGTCCGCGTATGGTCAGTGTGGTATGTTCCGGCGCAGCAGTCGAATCGCCTGAACGTTGTATCTCCCATAGAATTCGGCGAGTTTTTTTGCCGGGGACGGTGATGACATCGCATTGGCGGACTATGCACATTTGCTGTATCGTGGATTCGAATATGATAGTCTGCTCGGTTTCGGCCGGGGTCACCATAGCCAAAGAGCCGCCGGGTGCGAGATGCTTGGCCGCATAGGAGATTAGAGTGACAGGAGAGAGTGCACCATTACAATGACGTGCTGTCGCTCGTGCATTGTTCGGCGAAAGCATCCCCGTGGTATAAAATGGGGGATTGCTTATTATCAGATTGGCCGGATATGGCAAAACATAGTCTTCGAAGCCGGAATGTATGACTGAGACGGATTCGGGCCAATGCGATGCGGCCACGTTGGCCCGTGCACACTTGATCGCATTTTGGTCACTGTCGATACCGATGATACGCAGATTGCCGGATGTTCGTTGTGCCACCATTAGAGATATGAGACCACTGCCGGTACCGATGTCCAGGACAAGTCCCTTGACCGGAAGAGCAGCCCATGCACCAAGAAGTACGCCGTCAGTGCCAATTTTCATGGCACAGCCGCTGTCGTCCAGCGAAAATTCTTTAAAATCAAATGGCATACGGACTACGTCATAGTTCGATGTCAAATCTGTCGGCATCCAGGCTTACCGGAAAGCTGTGCCTTAGGTTCTGAAGTGTGTCGCGCGAAAAGGTGGCGTACACTACGGTGGAATTTTTGCTCTCGTTGTTTATAGGTTTACCCATAGGATCGAAAATAAAAGTTTGATTGTCATAGATGCCGAAGTCATCACTGCCGCTACGGTTGGCCCCGACAATATATGCCTGATTTTCGATGGCACGAGCTTTAAGCAGGTTTTGCCATGCGTACGCACGAGCTTCCGGCCAGTTGGCCGGGACAAGCAGTATGTCGTACCGTAAGCCTTGATTACGACACCATGCCGGGAAGCGTATGTCATAGCAGATGGCCAAGGCGATGTTCCAGCCACGGTATCTGATGACCGGCGGCATACGGCGTCCGGCCGCGATATATTTGGCTTCTTTGCTGAGTGCAAAGAGGTGACGCTTGTCGTAATATGTAATTTCGCCTGATGGTTCGACAAATACAGCTCTATTGAATATTTGGTCGCCATCTTTGATAAGTAATGTGCTGCAAATGGCTGCGTTGTATTTTCTTGCCCATTCGGTTATGGCGCCTATAGAGGTGGAATTATGCCAGTCTTGAGCTACGCGTGCTATCTGCTCGCTGTCTGCTATGTATCCCGTCGAAAATGTTTCGGGGAGAACGATAACATCGGGTATATCGGGTAGCGCTTCGATGGCGGCGGCAGCGGCGAAAATGTTTTCGTCGACGTCGCCCCATGCGATGTTAAGTGAAATTGCGGTTACAATCAGTCGGTCTTGTAAAGATGGCATATTATGTCGGGTTTTGTTTTATTGGCGGTTGGAGTGGGAGTCGTCTTCGCTCATTTCGGCTGTTCTTTGGAACGTTGTATCCGAGGGACTATTGTCAAAATTCTTCGGATGCTTTGCTTGCGAGGCATTGTAACAGCTCTTTATCGTAGCCATATCCAAGTCATGATTGCCGGAGGCGTACAGTGAACGATGGGCTGTTATGCGTTTGTTTTGATAGTCGATGGTGGCAAGTACGATGGGGACGCCGGTGTTATATGCAATACGTAGTATTCCGGTGTGCCATTGTGCGGTACGGCTACGTGTGCCTTCGGGTGTAATTGCAATCTGCAGTTTGTCACGCTGACGCATCATTGTCGATACCTGCTCCACCATAGACGGATGCTTGCCTTTATTGCCTCGATATACCGGTACTCCGTCCATTGCGCGAAAAATCCATCCTAACGGAGGAAAAAACCAAGTGCTTTTCATCATAAATCCGGCGTGGCGACCTATGGCCGCGTATGCCAATTTGCCCATGATGAAATCCCAATTGGAAGTGTGCGGCGCAACGCATATCAGGCATTTAGGATAGTCCGGGACGGAAATGTCCACGGACCATCCCATAAGTCTGAGTATAGACGAGGCAATAGACATTGACTGTCAATCAAGCCTTTTTGCGCACTTTGAAGTCCTTGACGATTGCGTCACGTGCCTCTTGAGGCATTGCGGCGTTCATTTCCTTTACAATCTCTTGTACTTGGTCGCCGAACTCTTTGAGAAGCTTGGCGTATGCTGTTGCAAAGTACTTGGCGCGAGCGGCGTTGTATGCCTTGCGGTTCTCGAAATCCGAGGCAACTTTATCGTAGCTTATAGATACATGGGCCACGGAAGTCTCTTGGAGTATGGCAATTTTGCCCACTATTTCCGGAGTTTTTTCCATGTCAAAACCACGTACACCTGCATTGGCGATAAGGAGTGTTACGGCAAGTTCGCCGCATATGTAGCGGATGTGTTTCTTGAGTTGGCGTTTGTTTGTCATTGCTTAATATCATTGAGGTGTTGGAGTGTTGTCTAAGATTATGCGTCGGAGTACATCGTAGTTGGGACTGATGCGAATTCGGTGATCCTGACCGGTCATAAATGTATTGAGTTGCAAAGGCAAGTCCATAGCTCGTCCCGTGATGGCGTTCATTGCCGTCAGTGATTTGGCCGGGTGGGCTGTGGCAATGAGTAGACCTATTTGTCCGGGACGGAGATAGTGTCGTAGCCCGTAATAGCCCATTGCTGTATGCGGATCGCACATATATCCTGTAGCGCGATAGCAGCCGTTAACGGCCTCGATGATTGCAGCGTCATTGACGCACACGCCGGTAATGTCGCGGCGTATGGCATCAAAATCACCGTTGTACAAATCAAGTATTCGAGGTAGATTGGTGGGGTCCGCCTTGTCTGTGGCGTAAGCCAATGTTGGTACGGACGGCCGTCGTGGCAATAGATGGCCGGCGGCAAGTGTCTCGTTAAATGCGTCATTGGCATTCTCGCATGCCAAAAAATGACTGATTGGAAGTCCAAGACGCTTGCTTATGATGCCGCCGGTGAGGTTGCCGAGGTTGCCGCAAGGTACTGCTGCGACTATTTCGGGCGAACGCCGGTCTGTGCGTTCCAGTAGTTGTGCAACTCCGTAAAAGTAATAGAATGTTTCGGGTAGCAGCCGTCCGATGTTTGCCGAATTGGCACAGGTCATCATTGCTTTGCGCTGTAAAATCGGGTCCGAGAGCGCGTGGCGCATAAGCGCGTGGCAGTCGTCGATGCTTCCGTGTACTTCTATGGCATGAATGTTTCCGCCCAGAGTGGTATACTGACGTTCGAGTTGACGGTTCGAACTATTGCGAGGGAATAGAACAAATACGTTTACGGACGACAATGGAGCCATTGCATTGGCGATTGCTCCGGCTGTATTGCCGCACGAGGCAACGATGATATCAAGTGGCAGCGGCCCGGTCCCGATATGTCTGAGCAGAGACGCCATAAAACGTGCACCGATGTCTTTGAATGTCAATGTAGGTCCGCCGAATAGCTCGAGGACATATATATCGTTGTCGATGCGACGTAGTGGAATATCGAAGTTGATAGTTCGGTCTACCATCTCCTTGAGCGCTTGTGCCGGGATATCGCCACCAAAAAGATGAGTGGCAAGTACGTAGGCGATTTCGGAGGCTGTCATGCCTTGGAAATTGCGGAAAAAAGCGTCAGGGATTTGTGGCAGCGATGCGGGCATATATAGTCCGCCGTCCGGAGCGTGGCTGCATAATACAGCCTGAGCCAAAGTAGCGGCGGGAGAATTGTGTCCGGTGCTTATATATTGCATGATCGGTGTCTCATGTATGGATCGGTGACGGATATTTATGCCGTGCAATGGTGATGCCCGTCACCATGTGTGGCAAAAAATACAGCCGTCTTATGCTGATGCAAAGATAATGATTTTTTTCGCCATAGGCGGTATCTTTGACCGAGTTTTTACCAAGGAATTTTTGAATGTTGGCGCACGTGAGCTCGAACCGAGCGGGCAGATTTATAGTGTAGCAATATACTTGTGCTTGTATTTCAGTGCATCAAATGCTGCCAAGGCTTTTGAATTGTCTTGGAATAAAGCATATACCGCTGAGCCTGATCCGGACATCGCCGAATACTCTGCGCCGGCTTTGTAGAAGTATTCCTTTAAATCAGCTATAGCCGGGAACAATGGGAATACCGTGTCTTCAAACATATTGTGAAGGTTGGCGCGCCATTGTGACAGCGGAAGTTTTGTTACGTGTTCGACCGGCGTTGCATCGGGATTTTTGGTCACTCCGGCGTATGCTTGTGCTGTGGAGACGTGGCAACCATCGGGCCGACAAATGACTATGGTGAGACCGCTTAGTGCCGGAACCGAAACTTTGCGCAACGTTGTCCCGATGCCAGAAGCCACCATAGCGCTGTCGTAAACGAAGAACGGACAATCGGCACCGATAGTGGAGGTAATCTCTGCCATGTATTCATTGCTCAAGCCCAGCGAAAACAATATATTGAGTACGCGTACAGTGTATGCCGCATCGGCCGAGCCGCCGCCCAAGCCGGCTCCGGAGGGTATATTCTTCTGCAAGAATATATGTACAGCCGGAATATCCGGGCATATCGTCTTGATCGTATTGTAAGCCCGTATGACTAGGTTGTCTGCATCGGGACAGTCGAGGACTTCACTACCATGACATTTCAAAGTCGGGCGTGTCTCGTTAGCAGCCGGAATAATTTCGAGAACATCACTCCATCCTACAGGTACCATAATCGAATCGATGTCGTGGTATCCATCGTGACGTCGTCTTAAGATGTTGAGACCGAGGTTGATTTTGGCGTGTGGAAATACGACCATACGTGATGAGAAGTGGTGAGAATCTGTGTGTGAATACGTGTCTAATTCCGCGGAGTATTTACTGCTTTATCTCGTTGTTCTTCCGTATGCGACATTTAATCAAGTTTCAGTACGGCGAGGAAGGCCTTTTGCGGGACTTCGACCGAACCGATTTGCTTCATACGCTTCTTGCCTTTTTTCTGTTTCTCAAGCAACTTACGCTTACGCGAAATATCGCCGCCGTAGCACTTGGCTGTAACGTCCTTGCGTACGGCTTTAATGGTCTCGCGCGCAATGATTTTTGCTCCTATGGCTGCTTGGATGGCAATGTCGAATTGCTGGCGGGGTATAAGTTCCTTGAGCTTTTCGCACATACGACGACCGAAGGTCACGGCGTTGTCTGCGTGCGTGAGGGTGGATAGTGCATCCACGCTTTCGCCGTTAAGGAGTATGTCGAGTTTGACCAAGCGGCTTTCACGAAAGTCGTGCAGGTGGTAGTCGAAGGATGCGTAGCCTTTGGAGATGCTTTTGAGCTTGTCGTAGAAGTCGATTACAATTTCGCCAAGCGGCATGTCAAAGGTGAGCTCGAGCCTATTGCCGGAGATGTATTCCTGCTTGATAAGTTCGCCACGTTTTGACAAGCATAAGGTCATTATAGGCCCTATGAAGCCGGAGGTGGTGATTACACTGGCGCGGATATACGGTTCTTCGATATGATCTATCAGTGTGAGGTCAGGCAAGCCTGACGGGTTGTGTACTTCCGTGACTGCACCTTTTTTGTCGTAGACCTTATAGGAAACGTTAGGCACGGTGGTGATGACATCCATGTCAAACTCGCGTCCGAGTCTTTCCTGGATTATCTCCATGTGTAGCAGACCCAGAAAGCCACAACGAAAGCCAAATCCGAGAGCGGCTGATGATTCGGGCGTAAAGGTGAGCGAGGCATCGTTTAGTTGCAGTTTCTCAAGCGAGGCACGCAGATTTTCAAAGTCTTCGGTTTCAATGGGATATACGCCGGCGAACACCATAGGCTTGACTTCTTGGAAACCTTCGATGGCTTTGTCGCATGGTCGGGCAACGTGTGTGATGGTGTCGCCCACTTTCACCTCCTTGGATGTCTTGATGCCTGAAATGATGTAACCCACATTTCCGGCCGAAATCTCGTTGGTAGGCAGCATATCAAGTTTGAGGACACCGACTTCGTCTGCGTTGTATTGTTTGCCGGTAGCAACGAATTTTACGAAATCATTTTTGCGTAGGGTGCCGTTTACAATCTTAAAATAAGCAATGATGCCTCGGAAAGGATTGAACACCGAGTCGAATATCAATGCCTGAAGCGGAGCTTCTGGGTCGCCTTTGGGGGCGGGAATGCGCTCGACAATGGCGCGGAGAATAGCGGGTACGCCCTCGCCTGTTTTGCCGGAGGCTCGGATTATTTCCTCACGTTTGCATCCCAGTAGCTCGACTATTTGGTCCTCAACTTCGTCCGGCTTGGCCGAATCAAGATCCACCTTATTTATTATGGGGATTATTTCCAGGTCATTGTCTATGGCCATATATAAGTTGGAAATCGTTTGAGCCTGAATGCCTTGGGTAGCATCGACAATAAGCAGGGCACCTTCGCATGCAGCGATGGAACGAGAGACTTCGTACGAAAAGTCTACGTGTCCCGGGGTGTCTATAAGGTTGAGGGTGTATTCTGTACCATCGATGGTATGAAGCATCTGTATGGCGTGGCTCTTGATGGTGATGCCACGCTCGCGCTCAAGGTCCATATCGTCCAACACTTGGGCTTCCATATCTTTGGCTGCGACTGTACCTGTATATTCGAGTAGTCTGTCGGCAAGAGTGGACTTGCCGTGGTCTATGTGCGCTATTATGCAGAAGTTGCGTATATGGTTCATAAGTCGTTCGTAATTGCTGCTATTGGCTGTGCAAAGGTACAAAAAAACCGTGTAAGGGGCAATATGGTTACCACGTACTGCCGCGATGAACTACGACACAGCATCGAATGTGTGTCGATGCAGTGCGGTATGTGTGGATGGTGAGGTATGGCGTGTGCCTGTACCTCGCGTCATTTAAGGAACGCGAGATATACGGCACCTACCAGCAGTATGAATGCTGCAATATGGTTCCAGCGTAAGGTTTCGCCGCCGAAAACAAACATTGTAATGACGGTGAACACCACCAATGTAATGGCCTCTTGGGTTACTTTGAGTTGCATCAATGTCATAGGTCCGCCGTTGCCCACGTATCCGATGCGGTTGGCCGGAATCATAAATGAGTATTCAAATAACGCTATAGCCCAAGAGAATATTATCACGAGCCACAGCGGCCAATGTGCCGATATGCCTGCTGTCTGCAATTTTAGATGTCCGTACCAGGCAAAAGTCATAAATACATTGGAAATTACCAACAGCAGTATTGTTGTAACTATAGGGCTCATTTCTTGATGTATGTGTCGTATTCGTTAATGCTTAATGCTCGTTCTATAGGCATCTTTGCTCGTAAATAATCCATATCTATGTATTTCTTATCTCCCGGACGACGCAACGGGAAGGCCATGTATTTGGCTTTCAAAACCTCGTTGCATGCGGGGCTGCGCCATCCCGGAGCTGTTGGTTGCAATTCGGGCGGTACGGAGTCTGTGGTGACTGCACGAACGTGGCTGCATGGCGGGTAGCCGATGACGGTCCACATTATGGCTTCTTTGGGGTTCTGTCCCGGAGCTATACCCTCGATGACGATAGAGGCAGAGGATATGCGTCGCGGTATAAAGTCTTGGTCTATGGCCCAACGGGCACTGTCGCATAAAGCATCACGTCCCAAACGGCTATGATAGAAAGACCTTGACACATCCTCGGTAAAGAAAGCGGGGGTGAGAGTGTGATGTTGTATGCGTTCCTCGGCAAGATGGCGGAGGTTGTCGTAGCGAACGTATCCGTAACCGGTAGAGTCGTTGCCGCTAAACGAGAAATTTGTACGCATCAGCACATCGTCCTCGGTGTCATTGAGATAGTAGGCTGTGTATCCGTTGTCATTGGTCTCGAAGTATGCGCCGTTACCATAAGCGTCAATGACCCCGAAATTTGCTTGTACACCCATGGGGCGCGGCAGGGTATCAAGCAGTGTGGCAAAATCGGCAACGGTGCGGCAGCTTCCTAATGCCAAGGACATCACTGCGCCTTCGCGGTCTACCAGCTTGGCTGTGTCCGGTGCAAGGTTGTAAGACGCCGTATTCATAATGCCAAATCCGGTGTCATTCAGGCCCATCCATGCCTCGGAACGAAGGCTGTCGCCGCCGTTGAATAAGGCTACGTACCTGTATTGTCCCGGACGGCATACTGTATCCACGAAATTGTGTTCTGTCCCGGTATCGCGGTGCTTCCACAATAGGGGTCGCCCGTTGGCGGATGCTCGTGCACCGACTATCATTGATGTGCAGGCTTGTGTGTCTTGCGATAGCGTCATAGATGCAACCAATGTGCTGACAATAAGAGCTGTGCGAAAGTACGTTATGTTCATTTGTTGTATTCATAATCTACCGATGGCATCTTTGCAGGGCATCGAAGCCAAGGGGTTTGGCGGTTATAAGGCGACTTTGGCCTCTTTAAATATACAAAATTACGCATTTATTCGCAGAAATTGCTTACTTTTGTGTGGACTAAGCCGTTCGGAATTATTAAACGCATTAAAATATCCAAGACAATATGTCGCTGATCGAATATAAAGACGTAGAACTTCGTCGCAAGGAATTTGTTGTGCTCAAAGATGTTACATTTAGCATTGATAGTGGACAGCCGGTATACTTAGTGGGCAAAGTGGGCAGTGGCAAAAGCACGTTGCTTAAGTCTTTGTATGCCGAAGTTCCTGTATCTGGGCAAGGCCATGCACAAGTACTCGGATATGATATGGTGCAGTTGCGCCGTCGGGACATTCCAATGTTGCGCCGTCGCATGGGCATCGTCTTTCAGGATTTTCAATTGCTGATGGATCGCAACGTCTATGCCAATCTTGACTTTGTGCTCCTTGCTACGGGATGGCGCGATCGTAAGCAGCGCGAAGACCGTATTCTTGCCGTACTTGACCAAGTCGGTATGCCCAACAAAAGCTACAAGATGCCTCATCAGCTGAGCGGAGGTGAGCAACAGCGAGTGGTGATTGCTCGCGCCTTACTTAATAATCCGGATATTATTCTTGCCGATGAACCCACCGGAAACCTTGACCCGGAAACAGGACAGCAGATATTCCATCTTTTAAGTAATATCGCAACCGAAGGTAAGGCCGTAATAGTGGCTACGCACAATCATTCGATGATAGACCAATTCCCGGGTCGTGTGTTTATCTGTGAAGATAAGCATCTTAGCGAATTGCCTTAATCAACCTTATATGAGGCTGTTCCTTATGTGCGGCTCTCGGGTCAGTTAAGTGTGCCCGTACGAGCACGCTTAATAATATTTTCTTCGGGTACAACGTAAATCTCGACGCGTCGGTTACGCCGTCTGTTCTTGGCTGACGTGTTTGCCGAACGAGGTTCATCGGACCCCATACCATAAGGAATGATGTTGGTCTCGATATCACCGGCCAAATCATCAAAGTAGTCGGCAATTACATTGGCGCGCTTTTCGGTAAGGTCGTCGCAATACTGCTCGCTGCCGGTATTATCTGAGTATACAACGACAAGAATCTTGTATGACATTGGTTTGCGTAGCAGTTCTTTGAAGGCGTTGAGATAGTATGGTGCATGTGTACGTAGATCGTCATCGTTGGCTTTGAAGAGCGTGTCGCATGGAATGATTACGCTATATACTTCGTTTCTGCGGTGCATGGCAACTTCGAGGTTATGCCGTGCAAATTGGTTGGCGTTATTTCCCATGTGTCGCTGTACTGCCGGGGAATACTTCTTGGGAACTTCCGGCGTGGCAATGTTTTCCTTGAGTGTCCTGGGCGCATCGGCATCCGGAGTGTCAGCCGAAGCGAAGCAGGATGCTGCCGTCATCAGAATGGCGACGACAACGACTCGATTTTTTGAAAAAGAGAAACGAGACATATCTTTGAACGATGGAGCGGGGATTATTCTTCCTCCAAAGAGTCTTCGTATGCCAATTCGGCATTGACGATAGGTTCGACGTGTTCGGGCGCAATCTTTGCGTGCTTATCTTTGGCCAGGGTGCGACGTACGGTGCTCATCAGTCTATCAAGGTCTACGTCGGCATCTTCTTCATCGTCTTCGGAGAAGTCGATTTCAAGCATTCCGTTGCTTTCGTAGAAGTCCCAAATTATATCAATGACATTGAGAATTTCGTCATCGTCATACAGCGAAGAAATTTCATCGCCGACTTGTGCGCGTATAAATGCTATGGCATCATCTTCGTCAAACATAGTCTTATTTCAATTATTTGCTGTGAATAAATGCTTGGGGTTGCTGCTAGTTGAAAATGCGTTATAGGTCCAAAAGCCCTTTGGGCAGTACTACACCTATTTTACAATCATCAATATATTCGATGAATTCATCGGCTATAGGAACGTACAATTCGCGGCCATTGTCCTCTGCACGGCTGACGATAAACAATTTGTTCGCTGTAGAGTCTTCTATTCCAATTATTTGCCCGATAGTTCTGTCTGATTCGGCGTCTATGATATCGAATCCTATAAGGTCTTCAATGAAAAAATCTTGACTATCTTGGTCTACATCGTCACGGTGTAACGATTTGATGAGGTCGTGGTTGGTGGCGTATAGTGTATGTCCCGTCAAATCTTGGTCCTCAATAACCGGTAGGAGTCGCACGCGCCACATTTCGCCCTTATGGAAAACTGTGCCGGACAATTTGAACGGCACCGGAAGACCGTCTATTTCGACAAATGCGAAGTCTAAATCTTCGATTGCATCATCATAGTTCGATTGCACAATGTAATCGCCTTCGTAACCGAAAGTCTTTACAATGTGGCCGATGGGCCTCAATTGTTCCATGGTGACTGGTGTGCGCGACATGTATCGAAACGCTTATTGCGGTTACTTCTTTTTCTTTTTCTTACCGGTGTTGGAAGTGACCTTGTATGTGCGTAAGACCATCGTGTCGGGAGTGAGGCGTATTTTGCCATTACTGAGCACGGCGAGGTCGTCGAATATACGCTGATCATCAACGTCTTCGTTGGCTTCTGTCATTACTTTCTTCATTTGGTTGGCCAGCAATTCGATGAAGGCGTCTTTGTCCGGACACTCTTCCATATCGGCAGCCACGAGAGCCATTTGCTCGATTACGCGTCCGTACTGACGTTCAAACGTAGATACTTGGTCAAATATTGGTACGGGTTCGGGCTTTGAATCAAGCGAATCGGCGTGTATCACCTCAAAAGGCCAGTCTATGTCAAGCTTGTAGTCGCTCATAACGGCCAAGTGATCCCAAAACTTGTGTTTTTCGGGATCGTTTGCAACCATTTCGGGGAATAGTATTCCCATGGTGTTGACGATGGAGTAGGCACACCGTGTGCGCTCGTCTTTGTCCTCGAGGGTCATGCAATACTCCACCATAGATTGGATATTGCGACCGTACTCCGGCAGTATAATGTCTTTGAGTTGGGTATTGTATGTCAGCATGTGCTTGTTCGGAAAAGGAGAGAATAATTATATCCGGGGGATAAAATGTAAAGAAGGGCGCGGGGTGTGCCCGCACCCTTCTTATATGTATTGGCTGTGGATATTACATATTCATACCGCCGTCCACTTGTATCACTTGACCGGACACATAAGAGGACATATCCGAGGCAAGGAAGGTGGCGACATTGGCGATATCTTCGACTTTACCGCCGCGACGCAGGGGGATCTTCTTGGTCCATTCGGCGCGTACGTCATCGGGAAGAGCTGCGGTCATAGCCGTCTCAATGAATCCCGGAGCGATAGCGTTGGCACGGATGCCGCGCGAACCCACTTCTTGGGCGATGGATTTGGCCAGGGCTATGAGGCCGGCCTTGGACGATGCGTAGTTGGCTTGACCTGCATTGCCGTGTACGCCGACAACGGATGCCATATTGATGATGGAGCCGCTGCGCTGGCGCATCATAATGGGCAGCACTGCGTGGATAAAGTTGAATGCACTCTTGAGGTTGACGTTGATTACTGCGTCCCATTGCTGCTCGGACATACGAAGCATCAAGCCGTCTTTGGTAATGCCGGCATTGTTTACCAGGATATCTATACGGCCAAAGTCTTGATGTATTTGACCTACGACTTCTTCTGTTTGAGCGAAGTCGGCGGCATTGGAGGCGTAACCTTTGGCCTTGACGCCTAAAGCGGCGATCTCGGCTTCGGTAGCTTTGCCGTTTTCATCGATAACGAGGTCTGTGAATGCGATGTTGGCACCTTCTTGTGCAAATTTCAACGCTATGGCCTTGCCAATGCCGCGTGCGGCACCGGTAATCAGGGCTGTCTTACCTTCGAGTAGTTTCATGTTTTGTATTTATATGTGGTGTATGTTTAGTAGTACGCTTTGGCTGATGGGGTGCCCGTAGGCACGGCGCATATACACTGCAAAGTTACTAATAATTTTTGAGACAGCGATAATGTAGATTAAAGGCTTGTAAAATGTGCCGAAATACAGTGGCGGCGTTTGCCGACGTCACTTAAAAAACGTACCTTTGCACAACCAAAGGCCGTCCCCGGATATGCACCGTGCCCGGCGTAATCGACATTCTAAAATCCCCACGCTACACCACTATGCTTGTTTATTTCAAGAAAGGTGCCACGAAGGTTTACGCAGTTGATACCGCGCGTCCGTTGACGGACAGCGAGGTTGATCGGCTGTCATGGCTCTTCGGCGGCGCTCGTCGTCTCGTGTCTTCCAACATCAAAAAATCTTTTATCGGACCGCGCCGCGAGATGGTAACTCCATGGAGTACCAACGCTGTCGAAATATGCCAAAATATGGGCATAGACTGCATTCGCCGTATCGAACAATTTGACCGTGCCGACAAAGATACTGCTTATGACAAGATGCTGCAACGCTATTATGCCGGCTTGGACGCACATATATTTGATGTGGATATAAGCCGCGCACCTATTCGTCACATCGAGGACATCGCAGCATACAACGAGAGTGAAGGTTTGGCCTTGAACACCGATGAGGTCAAGTATTTGCAGGGCCTTGCAAAGCGTATGAACAGACCGCTTACGGACAGCGAAGTATTCGGATTCAGCCAGGTCAATTCGGAGCATTGTCGCCATAAGATTTTTAACGGCAAGTTCGTCATCAACGGCAAGGAACAACCTCTGTCGCTATTCAAACTTATAAAAAAGACAAGCGAGGCCAATCCCAACGGGTTGGTGTCTGCATACAAGGATAATGTGGCATTTGTACGCGGTCCGCGTATGCGCCAGTTTGCGCCCGAGTCGGGCGAATATGCCTCATATTTTGAGGAAAAGGATGTGTCGACGGTGCTTTCGTTGAAGGCCGAGACACATAATTTCCCGACAACGGTCGAGCCTTTCAACGGAGCTGCTACCGGTACCGGTGGCGAGATACGCGATCGCCTTGGTGGTGGCCGTGCCAGCCTTCCTTTGGCCGGAACGGCGGTATACATGACCTCGTATCCGCGACTTGCCGATCTTCGACCTTGGGAATTGATGATGAATCCAAGGGTATGGCTGTATCAGACGCCGGCCGAAATCTTAATCAAAGCCAGCAATGGAGCCAGTGACTTCGGCAACAAATACGGACAGCCGCTGATATGCGGTTCGGTGCTCACTTTCGAGTATTCGGAAGGCGGCATTGAGTATGCATACGACAAGGTGGTAATGCTGGCCGGAGGGGTAGGGTATGCCCGAGCACGCGACGCGGTCAAGGGCCATCCTCATAGAGGCGAAAGTGTCATCGTCATGGGCGGCGACAACTACCGTATCGGCATGGGCGGCGGTGCTGTCTCATCGGTCGCTACAGGCCAGTATGCCAACGCTATCGAATTGAACGCCGTACAACGCGCCAATCCCGAGATGCAGAAACGTGTGGCCAATGTCATACGAACGCTCAGCGAAAGCGATACCAATCCTATAGTCTCGATACATGACCATGGCGCCGGCGGACATCTTAACGCTTTATCCGAATTGGTGGAAGAAACCGGCGGATATATTGATATAGACCGACTTCCGGTGGGCGATCCTACATTGAGTGACAAGGAAATCGTAGGCAATGAATCCCAGGAACGTATGGGTATGGTTGTACGTGGTAAGGATGTGGAACGAATTCGCCGCATAGCAGACCGCGAACGTGCTCCGATGTATGAGGTGGGACGTACCACCGGCGACCATCGTTTTGTGTTCGGACACGGAGGTATGGACGGCAATGACAAGCCGGAGACTCGGCCTATCGATTTGGCTATGGCCGATATGTTCGGTTCTTCGCCAAAGACCGTAATGACGGATAATACTGTTGAGCGCCGCCATGCGTCTGTCCGATATGATGTCGCTTGCGTTGACAAATATATCGCCGATGTTCTATCTTTGGAAGCTGTGGCTTGCAAAGATTGGCTTACCAATAAGGTGGACCGCAGCGTCACCGGACGTGTGGCGCGTCAGCAATGCCAAGGCGCTTTGCAATTGCCGCTGAGTGATTGCGGTGTTGTTTCCATAGATTTCACCGGACGCCGCGGCATGGCAACATCAATAGGCCATGCACCTCAGGCTGCGTTGTGTGATGCTGCAGCCGGGTCACGTTTAGCTATTGCCGAAGCGCTGACCAATATCGTCGGCGCGGACTTGGTGGACGGCCTACGGAGTGTAAGCCTAAGTGCCAACTGGATGTGGCCGTGCCGCAATTCGGGCCAGGATGCAGCCTTGTACAAGGCCGTTGAGTCTTGCAGCGAATTTGCATGCTCGTTGGGTGTGAATATTCCTACGGGCAAGGATTCGTTGTCAATGACGCAGAAGTATCCTGACGGACGGCGCGTGATGGCTCCCGGCACGGTGATAATTTCGGCGGCAGCGCCGGTACGAGACATTCGCCGCACGCTTTCGCCGGTATTGGTGCAGAGGAAGTCTTCGACATTGTATTATGTTGACTTTGCCGGAGATGACCTTCGTCTTGGCGGGTCGGCTCTTGCTCAGACCATGGGGCTGGTGGGAGACAAGGCACCCAAAGTAGATGCTGCGAACCTGATACGCGCTTTCGGAGCGGTGCAGGCTATTGTTTGTAAGCGTAAGGCCTTGGCAATGCACGATATAAGTGCCGGCGGTCTGGTGACAACTTTGCTGGAGATGGCTTTTGCCAATACTACGGGCGGACTCGAAGTCGATTTGTCGGAAATGACAAGCCGAATGAATGGCGACTTAGTCAGCGCATTGTTTGCCGAGAACCCGGCAGTGGTGATGCAGGTGGACAATGGTACGGCCGAGTCTGTCGAAGCGATACTCAAAGAGGCCGGAGTACGTTATTTTGCAATAGGTCATCCGGTTACAGCCGGACGTATGCTTGACGTCAAGACCGGAACCGATACCCATAGCTTCGATATAGACACGCTACGCTCGATATGGTACGAGCCGTCTTTCCGGCTTGACTACATGCAAAGTGGCGAAGAATGTGCTGCTGAGCGTCGTAAAAATATGGGACGTCAACCATTGCGATACGTTTTCCCTCACGAATGGAACGGAGGAAAGGGTATGGCTGAACGTCCGGAAGCTCCGGCCGACGGTCGTCCGCGTGCCGCTATTATTCGCGACAAAGGCATCAATGGCGAACGTGAGATGGCTTACTCGCTGTATCTGGCGGGTTTTGATGTCAAGGATGTATGTATGACCGACTTGATGAGCGGTGCCGAGACATTGGAGGATGTCCGAATGATAGTATTCTGCGGAGGTTTCTCCAATAGTGATGTGCTTGGCTCAGCCAAGGGTTGGGCTTCGGGCTTTCGTTGGAACGAGAAGGCTCGGAAGACGCTTGAATCCTTCTATGCGCGGCGCGATACCCTGTCGTTGGGCGTATGTAACGGCTGCCAACTGATGATAGAACTCGGCTTGATTACTCCGGTGGCAGGCGAGCGTATGCCGCGTATGGAGCATAACCGCTCGCATAAGTTCGAGTCTCAGTATCTCGGCATTACCGTGCCCAAGAATAATACCGTGATGTTCGGCGGACTTTCCGGGTCGCGGCTGGGCATCTGGGTGGCACATGGCGAGGGCCGCTTCAACCTCGGTGGCGCTGCCGGTGTCAAGAATTTCAATATCATAGCCAAGTATGCCTATCGGGCTTATCCGGGCAATCCCAACGGCAGTGACGGCGCCGTGGCCGGCATCGCATCGCCTGACGGACGTCATATCGCCATAATGCCACACTTGGAACGTGCCATATTCCCGTGGCAATGCGGACACTATCTGCGCAGCCGCCGCAACGATGCGGTTACGCCGTGGCTTGCCGCCTTCCGTGCCGCCGCCGAGTGGTGTGCCCAGCAGTGACGCGTTCTAATAGATGAATGATACAGACAGCGGGCTGCGCCGATGAAGCGCAGCCCGCTGTCTGTAAGGTATTAAACGTTTATTTGATATAATTCGGACGCTTTTTGTCTTGCTAATCGAAAATAATCTTTCCCTTTGTATATCCGTAGTTTGAGTCAATTATTAAGACAACTTCCTCTAAAAACGAAGCCCACTCATGACAATATCTTGTCTCAATACAAATTTCGGTATTTCTAATTTGATAGAGATTATCACCAATTTTCTTAACTTCAACGACATATTTACCGATGTTGATTTTTGTGGGTGTTAAGATATATTCAACATCAATTATTTGGTCGTATTTGCCGACTGCTTTTGTTCCTGAAGTTGGTGCTGTCATTGAATATAGTTCTGCAATGTCATAACTGCTCTCGGCAGTGGCTGTGGGTGCAGATAATAAGAAAGTGAGAAAAGCGCAGATGCTTAGTGTTTTATTGCCTCTCATGATTTATAGTAATGAAAAAAGATGATGTGCAAGATTGTCAGCACTATACCGTTGGGACATCTGAAGTGTTTACGGGTAGGGTATTGAGACTCTCGATGTAATCGAGGAGCTCGAAGCGGCCACGACGGTCAACGCTCGAGGTGCGGAATATTGGGGGCAGTTCCTCCCAATATTCGCGCAGTGTCTCAAGGTATTTGGCGGTGACGGTCTTGGCTGCGTTCGATGTCATCTTGTCCAGCTTGGTGAAGACTATGGCAAACGGTACGCCGTTCTCGCCCAGCCAGTTCATAAATTCGAGGTCTATGTCCTGTGGCAGGTGACGCCCGTCTATCAGCAGAAACAGGCACGTCATCTGCGGACGCTTGAGAATATAGCCTTTGATCATCGCTTCGAGGCGGCGGCGGTCGTCCTTGCTGCGCCGTGCGTATCCGTAGCCGGGCAGGTCTACGATATACCACGTGTCATCTACGAGGAAGTGGTTGATGAGCATGGTCTTGCCGGGCGTGGCGGAGGTCATAGCCAGCGAGCGATTGCCCGTGAGCATATTTATCAGCGAGGACTTGCCCACGTTGGAGCGCCCTATAAAGGCGTACTCGTGCATAGTTGTGTTGGGGCATTTGTCCACGTTGGGACTGCTGGTGACGAAGCGTGCTTTGGATATATTCATTGTCAAGTCGTTGTCAAGTGGTCGTTTGCAATCTTTTGCAAAGGTAACCATAAACCACGAACTATTCAAATTCCACTCTTATTCCACTCTTATATGCTTTTGCCGGTTTATTCATTATTTATCTTTTTGGACGTGTAGGTCAAAACGGGTGTTAAAATCGCTACAATAGCGTTGACTCACAGCACGCTATCACAGGTCAAAAGTTTAATGGAACAATAGTATATATATTGAAAACTCAAGGGTAAACTTTTGATAATCAGTAAGAAGTAAACCTATAAACATATTGCATCAATACATAACCCTGTAGGAAGATGTAGATTCTTAAACGAAGTGCAAAAACGCCAGCCTCTCACTACGGGGCTAGC
>ERZ808262.68-NODE-68-length-90690-cov-4.216539_pt1 | contig 90690 bp, 66 predicted proteins | sample MGYA00520895_ERZ808262 | MGnify/ENA primary metagenome ERZ808262 (study PRJEB31516, sample SAMN03275588) | gut metagenome | biome: mammalia-associated habitat; material: feces | host: Papio cynocephalus | place: Kenya | collected 2012-08-02 ...
CGGCACCAGCACCAGCGGCGGCACCACCGGCGAAGGCAGCGGCACCAGCACCAGCACCGGCAGCAACGGCGAAGGCAGCGGCAGCGGCAACGGCGAAGGCAACGAAGGCGAGAACCATACCCACACCTGGGGGCCCTGGACGGATGACGGCAACGGCAAGCACACCCGCAAATGCACCGACTGCGATGCCACGGAAACCGAGGATCACGACTATGCCTACACCTCCGATGGCAACGGCAAGCACGTCGGAACGTGCAAGCTCTGCGGCGCAACCACGGAGCCGGAGGACTGCAAGCAGGCGGCTAAGCCCCGGCATGTTGGCGATGCGGACAACAAGGAACACGAGTATTACTGTGAGCTTTGCGACGCAACCATTAAGAAGGAAAAATGCTCTAAGACGATAACCAAGGCTACCTGCGTGACTCCGGCCACCTGCACCGAGTGCGGACAGACCTACGGCTCTGTGGATCCCGATGCGCACAAGTGGGTCGTGAAGCCGAATGGCGACGGCAAAACCCACAGCGAGGTCTGCGAGTACTGCAACGAAAAGAATGCAGACTACGGAGTTAAGATTTGCGCCAAGGCCAGCAAGCCCCGGCATATCGAAGGCACCGAGACCCATGAGTATTACTGCAAGGACTGCGGAGTCTCCATGGGCAAAGCAGAGGCATGCACCAAGAAATACGTGAACACGAAAAATGGCACCCATAAGGTTCTGTGCAAGGTATGTGATGCCGTTCTGGTGGAAAAAGAGGACTGCACCTCCGATCCCAGCACCGATCGGTGCGGCAAGAAGGCCTACTGCCAGTACTGCTATGTGGATTTCGGCGACAAGCTGGGTCATGATTTCAGCAGCGGCGGCGGCTGCGCCCGGTTCCCTGAGGGTCGGTGCTCCTGCACCAAGGAAAGCCACCGGAAGCTGTGGAATAAGAACAATGCCTCCCAGTCCACGGTGAAGTGCGACAAGTGCCATACCGACGTGGAAAAGGAGAAGATTCGTGCCGACTTCACAGTGAGCGGCTATGATCGGGACAAGTCTATCAGCGGCCTGAAGGTGAGCACCAGCAGTAAGCATGTCAAGTACAAGAGCCGTACCGTGAACCCTGATTCCGGGAAATTTGCTGCGGATCAGGATTATGCTGTGACGGTTGCGTTTACGACCGATCCGGGCTACGAAGTGACCTACGCCACCATCGGCGGCTCCGCCGCGACCCTTACCGATTCCCATGATGCCGCTACGGGCAACCTGCCTAGGCTTGGATCCGTGTTCACGGTGACATACGACAACATGGGCAAAGGCAAACTGAAAAATCCGACCGAGACGGTACAGTACCCCGGCAAGGCGCATCCTGAGACCCTCACCGCGACGGGCTATGTTTTCGGCGGCTGGTACATGGATAAAGAGTTTACCACGGCTTTCAATGCCAAGGTTCCGGTGGCGGCCGATATCACCGTGTACGCCAAGTGGTCGGTTGCCCGCACCCTGACGTTCAAGGCAAATTCCGGTAAGATCAGCCCCAGCAGCAAGAATTTCGCCGATGGTGAGGTCGTCGATCTGAAGGACTACACCCCCACCCGCAAGGGCTATTGGTTCTGCGGCTGGTTCAAGGACAAGGATCTGACCGGGCGGAAGCTGGCTACCATTAAGATGGATGCCAATAAGACCGTCTACGCCAAGTGGAAGAAGGAGGACACCACCAACCCCAAGACCGGCGACAATTCCGGCTGGGCTGTGGGCATCCTGACTCTCACCACCGTCCTGGGCGCGGCGGCTGTCGTCACCAAGAAAAAGCGCGTCTGGTAAATTCATAAAATGCGAACCCCCGTTCCGGATGATCCGGAACGGGGGATTTTTCCGCGCCTGCGGCGATTATTCCAGCGTGATGGTGATCTGGTTCTGATAGGTCTTCCCGGCGTTCAGGTGGATCAGGTGTTCCTGCCGGGCAAAGTCCTCCACATAGGCACTGTGGGAGGGCAGGCTGACCCATGGCTCAATGCACACATAGGGCGCGTCGGTTCTGGGGGCGTGCCACAGACCCACAAAGCCCATGCCCGGAAAGCCCACGGTGACGGAGCGGCGGGATTTCCGGCTGTGCAGGGTCAGGCTCCGGCTGATATTCCCCAGCACGATGGCATCCAGGTCAAATAGGGCGTGGTTCAGCGGGATGGTTCTTCCATCCGCCAGCGGGAAGGGGGACTGGGTACCCGCCAGACGGTAGTTGGCAGGATCCAGGTCAATGCGTACCGGCTGACAGGCTTCCCCGAAGGTCAGCTCCCAATCCTCGAAGGCGCCTTCCCCGTTCAGGGGTACGTTGAAGCCAGGATGGCCGCCGAAGCCGAAGTACATCATCCGGCTGTCCCGGTTTTCCACCGCGCAGGACTTCACGATCCGGCTGCCCTCCAGGCGGTAGCACACATGGAAGGCAAAGTGATAGGGGTACATGGCGCGGGTTTCCTCGCTGTCCGTCAGGGTGAAGCGGACGGAGTCGGGAGACTTCCCGGTGACGGCAAAGTCCCTGCCGATGCAGAAGCCGTGGATGGTCATGGGGTAGGTTTTTCCCTCCAGCAGGTATTGACCCTCCGTCAGCCGCCCCACATAGGGGAACAGGTTGGCGTCCCGGCGGGCCCAGTATTTCCTGTCCCCCTGCCAGAGGTACTCGGCTCCGTCCTTGCGGATGCTGTGCAGCACCGCGCCGCAGCCATCCAGGGTGACGGTGAGATGGTCGTTGGAAATGGTGATCAGATTCATTGCGGATCCCTCCCGATGCAGTATTGCAGCTTGAGTATACAATGGAACGCCGGGATTTGCAAGGAAAAGAACGAATCCGGTTGAAGTCCGTAAGTTCTATATATATCGCACAAAACTAAAGTAAATTTTCTTTTCTTTTTGTTCATATTATGATATAATCACGGTTAAAAAGAGAGAACCGCCGGTTCTTTCCGGAAGGATAAGGTTGTGATTACATGAAGTCATTTTGGAACAATCTGAAGAAGGCACCCGACGGGGTGCGCAGGACGGGATTGGCTCGTTGGTTCCAGATTCTGGAGGAGAGCTTTATGACGCTCTTCTGGGGGAATCTGCTGTGCCTTTTGTTCTGCCTGCCCTTTTTTGTCTGCCTGTTCTTCTTTTTGCAGACCGGGGACTGGCTCAGCGGCCTGGGGCTTTTCCTGAGTCTGGGTCTTCTGGGGCCAGGGGTCACGGGGCTGAATTTTATCTGTATGCGGCTCATCCGGGACAAGCACGTTTCCCTGGGAGCGGATTTTTTCGCCAGCGTGAAGCGGGACTGGAAGCAGTCCGCGGCGTTTGGCTGGATTCTGGGGCTTCTCTGGGGCACTCTGGCCTGGTCGGTGCGGCTGGTCAGCCTGACCCAGGGCGGCCTGGGCATCGGCCTTTCGGCGGTGCTGCTCGTCAGTGCCTTTGTGATGATGGGTCTGACGGTCATCGGCTTCCAGCAGATCGCCATGGTGTGCCTGCCCTTCCGGGGGGTTCTGCGCAACGGCCTGGTGCTGATCCTGGCCGGGGGCGGCCGGGCGGCGGCGGCCATTGGCTTTGCGCTGGCAGCGACGGCTGTCTGCCTGAACTTCTACCAATACTGCGTCTGGTATCTGGTGCTGGGCGCGCCGGCTCTGATGATCCTGACTGCCAACCTGATTTTCTATCCGGTCTTTGAGACCTTCTTCCCGGAGGAGGAGTCATGAAGAAAAAATGGGAGCATCTGTGGCTTTATTATAAATGGTACCTGATCGCGGGGGCAGGGGTGTTGCTCTTGCTTCTGAACTTCTGGGCGCAGAAGATCCGCACGCCCAGGCCGGACTACTATGTTTCCATCGTCACGGGAAACCAGATTTCCGAAAGCAGCCGGGAGGGCTATGCCGCCCGGCTGGAAACGGTGCTGGACGACCGGAACGGGGACGGAAAAGTGACGGTTCTGGTAAACCTATACCGCTATGACGGCCGCCCGGGGGAGGCGGAGGACACCTCGGCCTTTATGGCGGCGGCGGTGCAGCTGGCGGCGGATCTGCAGGAGGGGATTTCCCTGTGCTATCTGACGGACGGGGAGGCACTGCTGAACGCCGACGGGACGCTGACCCGCCTGGGCAGGGCAGAGGACACGGTTCTGTCCGGACAGCCGGAGCTTTCGGGCTTTACCCTGCTCTGTCGGCCGGAAAACATCGAAACAGCGGAAAGACTGCTGAAATGAACGGGAGGGCAATATGTATCAGATCAACGCCGCCATTATCGGCATGGGCTTTATCGGAAAGCTCCATTATGACGCTTTGCGCCGGGTGCCCGGCGTGCGTATCCGCACCCTGGTGGTGCATCGGCCGGAGGAAATCCCTGCCATCCGGGAGTACTATGACGCGGACATTGTCACGGACAGCTGGCAGGAGGCGGTGGCGGATCCGGCCGTTCAGGTGATCCATAACTGCACCCCCAACGCCCTGCACGATGCCGTCAACGCGGCGGCCATTGCCGCCGGGAAGCACATCTACGGGGAAAAGCCCATGAGCCTGACCACCGCGGGAGCGGCGGAAATCCTGCAAAAGGCTCAGGCCGCGGGCATTGCCCACGCCATCAACTACCAGTACCGGATGAATGGGGCGGTGCTGGAAATGCGCGGGCGCATCGCCCGGGGAGACGCGGGACGGCCGCTGTACGTCAGCGGCGGCTATTTGCAGGAGTCCGTGGCAAGAAAAACGGACTACACCCCCCGGCGGATCCCGGAGACCTCCCCGGCCAGAGCCTTGCTTGACATCGGCGTTCACTGGGCGGACACCGCGGCCTTTGTCCTGGGCGTGCCCATCGCCCGGGTGTACGCCCGGATGTACACCCACCATCCGGTGCGGGTTGACCCGGCCACCGGCCGGGAGATTGCCGTCCATTCCGACGACACCACCGCCGTGATGGTGGAGTTTGCCGACGGAACCCCTGGCTCCGCCCTGTTCTCCAAGTGTATGCTGGGACACAAAAACGACCTGTTTGTGACGGTCAGCGGCGATGTCCGGGAATACGGCTGGTATCAGGAGCGGTGCGACTGGCTCCAGATCGGAAATCGGGGTCTGGGCAATGAGCGGGTGTATGTGGACAAGGCGGCGGCCGCGCCGGAGCTTGCGCCCTATCTGCCCCTGCCCGCCGGTCACGCCCCCGGCTGGTCGGATGCTCTGAAAAACGCCTTGACCGCCTTCTATGCTTCCCTCCGGACGGAGAGCTACCGGAAGGGAGACGTGCCCTACGCCACCTTTGCCGATGGCGTTCAGGGCAATCGGTTCGTGGATGCCTGCCTGACCTCCGCCCGGGAAAACCGCTGGGCGGAACTGTAAAAAGGAGAAAGCCATGAAGGTACATGTCTGGGCGGAGGACCGCCCGCTGCCGGAAGCGGAAGCACAAATGCGCCGTATCTACCCAAACGGTGTGGAGGGAGCCATCGCCGACTGCCTCCGGGAAATGGAGGGTGTCACCGTGACTGCCTCCACAATGCAGGATGCTATGCAGGGCTTTGACCGGGAAATTCTGGACAGGACGGACGTGCTGGTCTACTGGAGCCACAAGCACTGGCGGGAAGTGGCGGACGAGCATGTGGACTATCTGCAAAAGCGGGTGCTGGAGGGCATGGGGCTGATCGTGCTCCATTCGGCTCACGCCAGCAAGCTTTTTTCCCGGCTCATGGGTACTCGGACCCAGAGCCTGCGCTGGCGGGAAAACGACGAGCTTCAACGGTACTGGATCGTCAGCCCCGCCCATCCCATTGCCCAGGGGCTTTCCGGGGAATTCTTTGAAATTCCCATGGATGAGACCTACGGGGAGTACTTTGAGATCCCTCAGCCCCAGCAGCAGCTGTTCCTTACCTGGTCGGCAGGCGGGGAGGTACTGCGAAGCGGCTGCTGCTGGACAAGAGGGAAGGGGCGGATTTTCTATTTTCAGGCAGGCCACGAAACCTACCCCGTCTATTATCAGAAGGAAGTGCGGCAGGTGCTGAAAAACGCGGCGCGCTGGGCCTGCCAGGAAAGCCCCATCCGGGACTTTCCCACCTGGGCCAGGGAGGCGACGCCCCTGGGCACCGATACGGAATGAGCAATGTGCACAAAAATAGAATGCCGTTTTTGACATACTATATGCAGATAATATAAATTGTTAAGATTATGCGACCTCAAGTAAATGGCATTCCTTTAAGATATCCGATATAATGCTATCGTCGAAAGACAAAAATATAGGAGGGAATCACAATGAAATGTAAGAAACTCGCAGCACTGTTCCTGGCTTTCGTAATGGTATTCTCCATGGCCGCCTGCGGCGCGAAGACTGCCGACACCCCCACCACTGAGGCACCCAAGACGGACGCTCCCGCAACCACCGCGGCTCCCGCTGCCGAGGGCGCGAAGGACGTAAAGATTACGGTTTTCCACTACATGACCCAGACCACCAAGCAGGCCGGTCTGGACGCGGTTGAGGCTGCCTTCGCCGCGGAGCACCCCGAGTACAACATCACCTGGGACAACGTGATGTACAACCAGGGCACCGACTATTTCCCCCAGCTGCAGACCGCCCTGGCCTCCGGCGATCAGCCTGAGATCATGATGGGCAACCCGGGCCTGTATCCCGATCTGGTGGAGCAGGGCTATGTTGCCGACATGACCGATAACGAAGTCATCAACGGTCTGGGTCTGCCCGCCGGCGACCTGGGCGACGTTTCCGCCAACGGCCGGATCTACGGCTTCCCCATCGACTTCAAGACCTGGGGCGTTTTCTACAACAAGAAGATTTTCTCCGACCTGGGTCTGAGCGAGCCCAAGACCTACACCGAGCTGCTGGACACCTGCCAGGCCATTGCCGATGCCGGTATTGACCCCTGGGCACACGCCTTCGGCGATGCCGTGTTCGGTGACATCGAAATGCGTAACTACATCTGGACGAAGGCTCTGGACGCCGGCGACAAGGATCTGTTCGCCAGCCTCATGAGCGGCGAGAAGAAGCTGACCGACTATCCCTACTTCGAGGAAGGCCTGGAAACCTGGGCAAAGCGCCTGAAGTGGATGCGCGATGACGCCATGGTCAACGACCAGAACGCTGCTCTGGAGGTCTTCACCTCTGGTCAGGCTGCCATGATGTACTTCGGCTCCTGGGGCATCGGCGATCTGGAAGCCATGATTACCGGCTCCGACTTCGAGTACGGCTTCTTTGTAGAGCCCATCGACGACGAAGGCTCCGCCAAGCTGAATGTTCAGGTAGACCAGTGCTTCATGGTCAACCCCAACGCCGAGGGCTATGACGTCGCTGTCCAGTTCATGGAATACTGGGTCACCAAGGGCGGCGGCTCCTGGTCCGCTGTGTCCCTGATGCCTCTGCTGAACGGCTCTGTGGCCGACAACGCCCCTGAGATCGTCAAGACCCTGGCCTCCATCAAGGCCTCCGGCAACATCGCCCACTACGGCGACTTCACCGCCCCCTTCAACAGCCAGTTCACCACCGACTGGAGAACTTATCTGACCGCCTTCGCCGAGAGCTATTCCAACGGCACCAACCAGACCCCCGCCGCGTGCCTGTCCGCTATGCAGGCCAAGTTCGATCAGGACATCGCCGAGAACGGCTAAACAAAGCAGTACCAAGTAATATGCAGGGGTGCCCGTGTCTTCGGGGGCGGGCACCCTTTCCCGTGAAAAGAAGATTCCGCCGGCGATGCCGGGTGATGATAGTGGAGGAAACACTGTGGATGATATGAGAGACAATCAGCTAGTCAAGGGTCGGAGGCTCCGGCAGGTGAGGACCCAGAGCATGAACCTTCTGTTCCTGCTGCCGGCATTTATTCTGTTCGCCTATGTGGTGCTTATCCCGTTTCTTCAGGGCATTCCCTATTCCTTCACAAACTGGAAGAGCATTATCAGCCCCAAGCGGGAGTTCAACGGCCTGCACAACTACGCCCTGATGCTGAAGAACACCTATTTCCAGCAGGCCTTCCTGCATACCGTCTGGTTCACCGTGATCTATGACATCGGTGCCAATGTGCTGGGACTGGCCTTTGCCCTGCTGCTGTTCCATAACTCTAAATTTGCCAACGCCTGCCGGACAATGATGTTCCTGCCCTTTACCACCGCTCTGACCAGCGCGGCCATTGTCTGGAGTTATGTATATACGGATGTTTATTCGGTGCTGTTCGGCGCCGCAAGCCCCCTGGGGCAGTCCACCCAGGTGGTGGCTGGCATGGCCGTCATCGCCATCTGGCGGGACATGGGCTACTGTATGCTCATCTACATCGCCGGACTGAAGGCCATCCCCAACGATTACTATGAGGCGGCCACCATCGACGGTGCCAGCAGCATCCAGCAGTTTGCCCGGGTGACCCTGCCCCTGCTGGTGCCCTCCTTCACCTCCAATGTGACGCTGCTTCTTGCCTGGGGTCTGCGGTGCTTCGATTACCCCATGGCTGTGGCCAGAAACATGGAGGCGGCGCAGACCTCCGCCATGTTCGTCTATGACTATATCTTCGGCTACAGCAAGGCCGGCCTCGGCCAGGCGGCGGCGGTAATGCTGACCATCGTGCTGGTGCTGCTGACCCGGGTCGTTACCTACTTCTTCAGAAAGAGCGAGGTGGAAGCATGACAACGGTAAAAAAGCCCAGAACCGCAGAGGAGATTCTGATTCTCCAGCACCGGCGGGCAAGGGCTGCGGAGCTTGCCAAGAAGGTCGTGTGCGTCATTCTGGTGCTCATTACGCTGGTTCCCTTCTATATCAGCGTGATCTACTCCATCAAGTATAAGAACGAAATCACCATCAGCCATCTGGCATGGCCGAAAAATCCAACCCTGGACAACTACATCCGGGTCATTACGGAAAACGAGCAGTTCCTGGTGGGTCTGAAGAACAGCGTCCTGACCACGGTGCCCACCATTTTCCTGCTGATGATCGTGTGCTCCATGGCGGCCTGGGTGCTGGCCCGGAACAATACCCGGTTCTATAATCTCATGTATGTGATTATGACCATGGGCACGCTGATCCCCTTCCAGTGCATCATGCTGCCCCTGTACCTGAACATGTTCAAGGTGGGGCTTGTCAGCACCAACCTGGGCTTCATCATCGCCCGGGCAGGCCTGCAGGTGTCCATCAGCATCCTGGTCATCACCAGCTTTGTCAAGACCGTGCCCAGGGAGCTGGAGCAGGCGGCGGAAATCGACGGCTGCGGAAAGTTCGGCATTTTCTGGAAAATTGTCTTCCCTCTGCTCAAGCCCATCAACGCCACCCAGCTGGTGCTGAACACCGTGTATGTCTGGAACGACTACAATACGGCAGTGGTGCTCCTGCGGGACAAGGCCAGCCGGACCCTGCCCCTGGCGCAGATCGTGTACTTCAATGAGAACACTGCGGAGCTGAATCTGGCGTTTGCCTTCTTCATCATGGCCATGCTTCCCATCCTGATCCTGTACTTCTCCTTGCAGAAATATGTGGTCAGCGGCGTGATGGCCGGCGCGGTAAAGGGCTGAGTTCTTCTTCGGGGAACACAGGGCTGTTGCAGCAGATTGCAACAGCCCTTTCGCCGGATTCCGGTGGAAAGCCAGTTGTGAAAAAGGCGCTTTTTTGATAGAATAGGAAAAACACAGTGGAGGCGGAGCATGGAGTACACGGTACTGATCGTTGAGGACAACCAAATCGCCCTGGAATCTCTCAGGCGCACCATTCCCTGGGAGACCCTGGGACTGCGGCTTATCGGCACAGCGGACAACGGCCGCCAGGGCTTTGAGCTGATTCGCAGCCTCCACCCGGACATCATTCTGGCGGATATCCATATGCCGGAAATGGACGGCCTGAGCATGGTGGAGCGGTTGGGGGAGGAGCTGGCGGACTGCCGGGTGATCTTCATCACCGCCTACGAGAAGATCGAGTATGCCTCCCGTGCCATCAAGCTGTCTGCCTTCGACTTCATCCTGAAGCCTCTGGACAATGAGGAGCTGTGCCGCTCGTTAAGCCGGGCGGCGGAGAGCCTCCACAAGGATCGGGACGCGGCCATGGAAAGCCAGCGCAGAGATGGGGCTCTGCGCCGGTTCCGGTTTATGAGCACCCTGACCGGAAACCTGACGGATAAGACGGAAAACGCCTTCCTGGGCTTTGCCCGGCAGATTCCCAAGGGCTTTTTTCTGATCTGCGTGGAGTCCTCCGACGGAGTCACCGGCCCCATGCTCCAGCGGGTGGACTATATGTCTCTGCCCCAGAATCTGGAGCTGGTCTCCGCGGTGCTGGACGGAGAGCTGGTGATCTACTGCGGCCTTCTGGATTCCATGGATAACTGGCAGATTCTGGCCCGGAACACCGCGGAGGTGATTTCCCGGAACTGCCTGGATCAGGCGGTGGCGGTCAGCGATCTGCACACATTGCCCTCGGAGCTGCGGCAGGCCTACGACGAGGCACGGCAGACCCTGCTGCGCCATGTGATCTACGGCAGGCCCACCACCGTGGACTTTTTCGGCAATCAGTCCGTGCCCAGTGCCAAGCTGACTCGGCTGGTGGACTTAGAGCAGAGCTGCGCGAAATTGGCTCAGCACCTGGATACCCAGACTGCCCAGTCCGTCTGGGAGGCCATGATGGAGAAAAGCGGCGGCAAGCTTCGCCTGATCCGGATTATGCTCCTGTCCTTCTGCACCAAGGCCATGCAGGAGAAGAACTCCACCTCCAACTGGACAGACTCGGTGGACATTTCCATCTACAACATTACCAAGCTGGACAGCCTGGAAAACGCCCGGCTCTGGCTGGACAGCTTTTTCCATGAAATTCAGAAAATCAACATTCCGGCCAACTCCGCCCTGGTGCGCAATGTGCTGGAATACGTCCGGGAGCATGTGACGGAGGGGCTGGTGCTGGAGAATGTGGCGGCGGTTTTCTATGTGTCGCCCAACCATCTGTCCACCCTGATCCGCAAGGAGACCGGCATTACTTACCGGCAGCACGTCATCAACGCCAAGCTGGCGGTGGCCAAGCAGATGCTGGCCGACACCCGGATGCGGGTGGAGGACATCGCCTATGCCATCGGATATGAGAACTACATCAGCTTCTACAACGTCTTCCGGAAAATGGAGAATATGAGCCCGACGGAATATCGGTTCAGCAAATGCGGAGAATAATATGGGAGTTTCTGTGATGAAGAAATTCAGCCGTCTGAACTTTGCCACGAAGCTGATGATCGTGTACATCTGCGCCCTGTTTTTTGCCATCGGCTCGGTGACTTACAACCAGATTCACGCCTCGGCCAAAATTCTGAAGGAGGAAAGTGCCAGAAATCTGGGAATGCTTACGGAGCAGGTGGCTCTGAATTTCCGGGAAAACCAGGAATCCCTGGGCTATTCCATCTATTCCAAGATGGCGGCTCTGGAAATTCCGAGCCTGATGGATGCCTACGTCCAGCCGGAGTCCACCACGACCCTGGCGGATGTCCGCTATGCCTTGACCCAGATGATTACGGATTCCTCGGACTATAACTATGTGCTGATTGAAATGCTGGACGGCACCCGGGTTCACACCGACGGCGGAAAGTATACGATTCCCAGCGCGGTAAAGGACAACTGCGCGGCCATCCTGGACACCCACCGGTCGGTGACCTATGGCAACAGCAACTGGTATCGGGGCACCGACGGCGGCGTGTACATTCTGCGGGATGTCTACGCCATTTCACCCCTGCGCCGGGTGGGCAAGGCGGTGATCCACATGCGGGGAAATATTTTCAGCGTCAGCAACGTCTATGAGAATACAGGCTTTCTCTTCTTCGACAGCCACGGCAAGTATCTGTCCGGCGCGGGCATGGAGGTGCCGGAGGAGGTGCGCCGTCAGGTAACAAAGGATCTCCGGGATAACGCCATCACCAGGAGGGACAACTGGCTGAAAACGGAATATTATATGGTTTCCAGCACCAGCGGCAGCTGGATCACCGTAGGCATCTGCTCTACCGCCGCCTACCGGGAGATGGTGGGCAGGATCATCTACCACGGTGTCCTTTTCGGCTGCATCGGCCTGCTTCTGGGCATCGCACTGCTGACCATGCTCATGCGGGGGCTGGTGTCCAAGCTGACCCAGCTGCGCAAGGCCATGGCTCGGGTATCCGACGGTGATTTTTCCCGGCATATTGCGGTTTCCGGGGAGGATGACATCAGCCAGCTGGCGCAGACCATGAATCATATGACCGCCAAAATTCAGGAGCTGCTGGAGCAGCTGGTGGAGAAGGAGCGGCTGAAAAACGAGGCGGAAATTCAGATTCTGGAGTACAAGTACCGGTCTCTGGAAACCCAGATCCGACCCCACTTTATCTACAATGCCCTGGAAACCGTCAACTCCATGGCGAAGATCCGGGGAAACGAGGACATTGTGGAGATCGTCCAGCGGATCAGCCGCTATTTCCGGAGCATTACCGTCAATACCACCCGGCAGTTTCTCACCTGCCAGCAGGAGTTCGACATGCTCCAGGATTATACGGAAATCTACCGGTTTATCCATGGGGACAGGCTGAAAACCACCTTCTCGGCCAAGGAGGCGGCAAGAAACGCCCTGATTCCTACCATGATCCTCCAGCCGGTGGTGGAAAATGCCCTGCAGCACGGCATCCGCAGCCAGGAGGAGGACTCGGAGATCATCGTCCACGCCTATGTGAAGGAGGATCGGCTGAATCTGACGGTGAAGGATACAGGCTACGGCCTGTCCCCGCAGATGGAGCGCAAGCTCCAGTCCGGCCAGATTCCCTCCGGCCGCCAGGGCGGCATCGGCCTGGGCAATGTCCGCCAGCGGCTCAGGCTGATTTATGGGGAAGACGCCAGCCTTACCATCAGCAACCGGGAGGAGGGCGGCGTGGTGGTGCACATCACCATCCCCCTGACCTACATCGAGCCGGATATTCTGGGCAGCGACGACCTGGATTGGGATCTGGAATGAGGTTCCCTGAAAACCGGGCTTCACGCGCGAATGCGTGGAGCCCGGTTTTTTGCTGTCAAAAGAAGCGGTAGAATTTTGTTGGAATTGCACATATATCCAGAATGATTTGCCGCCTGTTTTTCGTAAGTTAGATAAATGGTAAAGGGGAAAGACCAGTGTTAGAATAATTCCAGCATCCGGTTCAGCCTTTCAGGGTTATCAAAACTAGGAGGAAAAGAATCATGTTAAACTATCATGTCAAAATCGGCCTGGTTCCCATCCGCAGAGACGTCACGCCCCGACCCGGCATTTTCAACTGGGAAAAGGCGGAGGAGCGGTGCGCCGGGGCGGTTGCCTACATTGAGGAGCATTTTACCACGGAAAACATTTCCTTCGTGGATTTGCAGGGGATCAACGAGGTGAACGTGCTCTACAGCGACCGGGATGTGGATGCCGTCATTGACCGGTTCCGTGCGGAAAAGGTGGACGCGGTGTTCCTGATCAACGGCAACTTCGGCAACGAAGAGGTGGCCGGAGCGGTGGCCAAGGCCATCGGCAAGCCGGTGCTGCTGTGGGGTCCTCAGGATATGGTATTTGAGGCGGACGGCACCCGCTATACCGATACCCAGTGCGGTCTGTTCGGCATGAGCCGTCAGCTGCAAAGGATGAACATCCCCTTTACCTACATTGAAAACTGTCAGATCACCGATCCCATCTTCGCCGAGGGGCTGCGGAAATTTGCCGCTGTTGCCTGCGCTGTGAAGAACTTCACGGGAATGCGGGTGGCTCAGGTAGGAATGCGGCCCAAGCCCTTCTGCTCCGTGATCTTCAACGAGAGCGATCTGATGGACAAATTTGACATCCACGTCATCCCCGTGAATCTGGCGGTGATTCAGGACAAATACAACCGGATTCTGCAGACCCGGAAGGAGGAGCTGGCTGCCGGTGTGGCAAAGCTCCGGGAAATGTACGAGATTGACAACCTGTCCGAGCCGGTGCTCCACAAGGTCTATGCCTTTGTGCTGCTGTACCAGGAAATTTTTGCCGAGTACAATGTAGCCGCCGTCTCCGCCGAGTGCTGGACGGCCATGCAGCTGATGCTGGGAGCCATGCCCTGCGCAGCCTATCCGCTGCTGGCGGATATGGGCTACATCATCGGCTGTGAGAGCGATATGCACGCGACGCTGACCCAGGTGGTGCTCAGCTGCCTGACCTTCGGCAAGAAAAAGCCCTTCCTGGGCGAATTTACCACCCGGCACCCCACCGACCGGAACATTGAGCTGCTGTGGCACTGCGGCCCCTTCGCCTACTCCCTGAAGAAGCAGGGCACCGCCGCGAAGATGGTCAACATGCGCCAGTGGATGCAGGTGGAAGACGGCCATTACACCGTGGCGCGGATCGATCAGGAGCATGGAAACTACTCCATCGCCGTGGCCGAGTGCGACAGCACCGACGGCCCCTATACCTTCGGTTCCTACCTGTGGGCCAGATTCAAGAATCTGCCCGAACTGGAGCGGAAGCTCATCGAAGGCCCCTACATCCACCATATGTCCGAAATCGAAGGCAGCCTGACGGATTCCATCCGGGAATTCTGCAAGTATATCCCTGCCCTGCGCTTTGACGGCTTGGATTGACGCTTGGCACCGCTGCTGGAAACAGCGGCGGTGCTGTTTTTTGAAATCATGCAACCATTTTTACAATAGGAGGAGAAATATGCTTTACGGTCTGAAGGAAATTCTGGATATCGGTGAGGGCGGCGGCTTTGCGGTACCCGCGTTCAACGTCTACAACCTGGAGACGGTGATGGGCGTCATGCAGGCGGCGGAGGAAACCGGCGCGCCGGTGATCTTCCAGATGTACAGCCGACTGTTTGATTCGGAGCTGGCGCAGTATGTGGCTCCCATCATCCGGGAGGCCATGCACAACATGAAGACCCCGGTGGCCTTCCACCTGGATCACGGCGCGGGGGTTCCTGAGGTGCTCCGTGCCTTCCGCTACGGCGCCACCGGCGTGATGATCGACGCTTCCCGGAAACCCATTGACGAGAACATCGCCATAACCCGCGGCGTTGTGGAAATGGCCAGGGAAATGGGCATCACCGTGGAAGGCGAGCTGGGCGAGGTGGGCAAGGCCGCCGAGGGTGTCACCACCGACTACACCAAGGTGGCGGACGCGGCTCGGTTTGTGGACGAGACCGGGGTCTGCGCGCTGGCGGTGGCCGTTGGCACTGCCCACGGCCACTACAAGCAGGCACCTGTCCTGGCCATCCGCCGGATCGAGGAGCTTCACGCCGGACAGAAGGCGCACCTGGTGCTCCACGGCGGCTCCGGCGTTCCCGACGATCAGATTCAGGCGGCGGTGAAGGCCGGCATCCGGAAGATCAACTTCGGCACCGACGTGTGCTGCTCCCTGCTCGACGGCATCCGGGCCGTTGACCCTGCCATCCTGGCACTGGATCTGTTTATGAAGGAGCCTACCGCCCGGGTGAAGGCCTTCGCCATCAGCAAAATCAGGCTTCTGGGAGCGGATCGATAATGGCGGACGTAGTGGGAATCGGTGCCGCGGTGTTTGACATCCTCATGACCACGGAGGGCTACCCCAAGGAGGACACCAAGCTCCGGGGACTGGAGACAAAATTCCAGTGCGGCGGCCCCTGCGCCACCGGCCTGGTGGCGGTGCGCAAGCTGGGGGTGTCCGCCGGGTATCTGGGCACCGTGGGCGACGATATGTACGGCACCTTTGTCAGAGGAGAGCTGGAACGCTACGGGGTAGATACCTCCAACGTAAGGGTCAATCCGGGTCTGACCTTCCACAGTGTGGTGCTGCTGAACGTGACAAACGGCAGCCGCACCTGCGTGTGGAACCGGGGACAGGCGGCTCCGCCCCGGCCGGAGGATATCGATCTGAAGGTTCTGGGACAGGCCAAGGTTCTGCATCTGGACGGAAATCACCTGGACTGCGCCGTGTACGCGGCGGAAAAGGCACGGGAAATGGGCGTTACCGTCAGCATGGACGCAGGCGGTGCTTACCCGGATATTGAGCGGCTGCTGCCGCTGGTGGACGTGCTGATTCCCAGCGAGGAATTTGCCAAAAAGGTCACCGGCCGGGCCACCGCCCAGGAGGCCGCGGCGGTGCTGCAGGAGCGGTATCACCCGCAGACCCTGGTGATTACCCAGGGCAGCAAGGGCGGCTTCCTCTGGGAAAATGGCCGGGAAGTGCGCTACCCGGTGTACCCGGTGAAGGCCATTGACTCCAACGGCGCGGGAGACACCTTCCACGGCGCGTTCCTGGCGGCCAGGCTCAAGGGCATGACGCCTTATGATGCCTGCTGCTTTGCTTCGGCCACCTCCGCTCTGAAATGCACCCGGTTCGGTGCCCAGCAGGGCATTCCGGGCTATGAAGAAGTACTGGAATTTCAGAAAACCCACAAGGGGGTCATTCAAAATGGATAGACTGGAAAAACTGCGGCAGGCCAACCCTCACATTCCGATTCATTCCATTCATGAGTCGGCCTTCCGGCATTATGGCCGGGTGATCGACTGGGACACCGAGGCCTTCTGCGCGGCGGCGGAGACCCTGCCCTTCCCGGAATCGGGAAGCCGCTATGTGGCCGCCACCCCGGAGCTGGACGAAATTCCCGAAGCGGCCAGGCTGAGAGAGGTTCTCTGCGGCGGGCTGGATGAGCAGGTCGGCCTGTGCTGGGGTCATTCCAACCGGCTGAACGCCCTGGAGTGGCACACCTGCAATGAATTCAACGTAGCCGTCCGGGAGCTGGTGCTGCTGCTTGCCAAGCGGGAGGACTTGGACGGGGAAGGGCGGCTGGACGCGGCCAAGGTGCAGGCTTTTTACCTTGCCCAGGGGGAGATGATCGAGGTGTATTCGGACACCCTGCATTTCTGCCCCTGCGAGGTGACGAAGGCAGGTTTCAGCTGCATCGTGGGCCTGCAGCGGGGCACGAACCTGCCCATCGCCCCGGAGCGAAAAGTTGACAAGCTCTGGGCGGCCAACAAATGGCTCATCGGACACGAGGCCAACGGGTCTCTGATCGAACGGGGAGCGTTCCCCGGCATCTACGGCGAAAATTGGGAAATCCACCCTGTTTCCGGGGAATAAACCGAAATTAACAATTACCAGAAAGGGAGAAGCAACATGCAAGAGAAGTCTTTGATGTTCTACATGATCCGCTCGGAGTTGGAGGACGCGGTGGGCGTGGAGAACGTCTCCACCAAGGAAATCGAGCGGGCGGTATACTCCGTGGATTACTTCTGGCTGGGCCGGAAATGGCAGGATGCGGGTGAGCAGGGCCCCATGCCCGACATCATCGTCCGCCCCGGCACCACGGAAGAGGTATCCAAGGTTCTGAAAATCGCCAACTACTATAAAATTCCCGTCACCACCTGGGGCGGCGGCTCCGGCAGTCAGGGCGGCGCGCTGCCGGTTGCCGGGGGCATTCTGCTGGATATCAAGCGGCTGGACAAGCTCATTGAGCTGAACACCGAGGCGGGCTATGTGGTCTGCGAGACCGGCATGATCTTCGCCACCCTGGAAGACCTGGTCAACGAGAAGGGCTATTCCGTTATGCACCTGCCCTCCTGCATGACCTGCTGCACCGTAGGCGGCGCGCTGGCGCACAACGGCATCGGCATTCTGTCCACCAAGTACGGCAAGATGGACGACATGTGTCTGTCTCTGGAAGTCGTCCTGCCCAACGGCGACATCATCAACACCCTGCCCGTGCCCAAGCACTCCACCGGCCCCAATCTGATCCCCTTCTTCATCGGCTCCGAGGGCACCCTGGGCATCATGACCAAGGCCAAGTTCAAGATCGTCAAGCAGCCCCAGACCCGGATTCACCATGCCTTCCTGTTCTCCGATATCCATGTGGGCTACCAGGCCTGCCGGGAGATCGTCCAGGCGGTGAAGCCCTCCATCGTCCGGCTGTTCGACGAGGCGGAGACCGTCTCCATCATCAAGAAGATCATCGGCTTTGAGAAGCGGGGCTCCTTCCTGAATCTGACCCTGGAGGGCTATGAGAAGATCGTGGCCGCCGAGCTGGAAATTGTGCTGGACATCGCGAAAAAGTACGGCGCGGAGGATCTGGGCACGGAGTACGGCGAAAAGTGGTTCCAGAACCGGATCACCTTCTTCTATCCCGATCACATTATGGACTTGCCCCAGATGTTCGGAACCCTGGACACCGTGGCCACCCACGACAATATCGAGAAGATTTACCGGGCTATGAAGGCCGCTGTGGAAGGTGGCTTCAAGCAGTACGGCGTCCGCTTCATCTCCCACAGCTCCCACTGGTACGACTGGGGTGCCATGAACTATTCCCGGTTCATCATCGACAATCCCCCTGCCGACCCGGAGGAGGCTCTGCGGGTTCACAACCAGGTCTGGAACACCGGCGTCCGGGCGGCTCTGGCCAACGGCGGCGTGCTCAACGACCACCATGGCATCGGCCTGAAGCTGTCCCGGCTCATGAAGGAGCAGTACGGTCCGGCTCTGCAGGTGCTGCAGGCTCTGAAGAAGGAGCTGGATCCCAACGGAATTATGAACCCCTATAAGCTGGGTCTGTGAGGAAAGGATAGGAGGTAACCATATGATTAGCCAGAATGCCCTGCATCATGCCGAGAAGTGCCGCTTCTGCTGGATGTGCCGTCACCTGTGCCCTGTCCAGCACCAGACCGGCAAGGAGCTGAATACCCCCCGGGCAAAGGGACTGCTGCTGAGCATGGTCAGTAAGAAAGAGCAGAAATTTGATAAGGACATGGCCCAGGCCATGTATGAGTGCCTGCTGTGCGACGCCTGCACCAATGACTGCGCCACCGGCTACCAGCCGCCGCTGTTCATCCGGGAGGCCCGCACCGAGGCGGTGGTCAGCGAAACCGCTCCGGAAAGTGTCATGAAGGTCATCGAGAACATCGAAACCACCGGAAATATCTTCGGCGCGGTGAAGCCCACCTTCGGCCAGGAGGGCACGGATGTGCTGGTGTACATCGGCGAGGTGGCCGCCGTCAAGACCCCGGAAATGGCGAGGAATCTGCTGAAGCTGCTGAAAAAGGCCGGGGTTTCCGCCAAGGTGCTCGCCAGCGAACCTGCCTCCGGCGTAATGCTGGGGGATCTGATGGGCTATACCGAGGAGGTGCGCCAGCAGGCCGCCGCCTGCGCCAAGGCCATCAATGAAACCGGCCTGCCTGTGGTGGTGCTGGACAGCTACGACGGGGAGATCATGGTGCAGAAGTACCCGGAGTGGGGCTGCGAGATCACCGCCGGCGTCACCACTGCCACCGCCTTCGTTGCCAAGCTGCTGGCGGAGAAGAAGCTGGAGGCCAAGCCTGCCCTGGGCGTCCTGGGTGCCTGCCACGATGACGACCGGCTGGCCAGAACCTTCCACGAGTTCGCTCCCCTCCGAGCCATGGCTCAGGCCGCGGGCTTTACCCTGACGGAGATGTTCAACCACGAGAAGCTGGCCAAGTCCTGCGGCACGGCGGTAGCCTACAGCTATATGCCGGAGCTTGTAACCCGGATCGCCGGAGGCCGGTGGGAGGATCTGACCCGCACCCAGGCCAAGGCCATGCTGGTGGCCTGCCCGCAGACGCTGCTGTGTTTCGGCCTGTGCGTACCCGAGGGCTATCAGCTGGTTGACTTATTTGGCGCATTGCTGTAATATATATCCAATGAGACACATTCTTGTCTGTGTGAAGGCGGTGCCGGTGTCCACCTCCGTTGCGGTGGACGGCCAGCTTCGGCTGAAGCGGGAGGGTGCCGGACTTCAATGGAATATTGCCGACGAGTCCGCCCTGGAAGCCGCCCTTCGCCTGACGGACGGGAATGGAAGGGTAACGGTTCTGACCATGGGGCCTGCCAAGCTGGCGGAGCCCCTGTCGGAGCTGCTGGCAAGAGGAGCCGGTCGTGCGGTGCTGATTACCGATCGGCTGATGGCAGGGGCGGACACCCACGCCACTGCCAGGGCACTGGCCGCGGCGGCGGAGAAACTGGGAGCATTTGACGCTCTGTTCTGCGGCTGCAAGGCCATCGACGGGGAAACCGGCCAGGTGCCGGGGGAGCTGGCGGCGGCTCTGGGGCTGCCCTGCGTTTCCAATGTGGAGAACATCCGGGAGCAGGGGGAGAAATTGATTCTTTCCCGGCGTCTGGAGGCGGGGGTACAGACTCTGGAAGCTGCCGAGCCGCTGATTGTCAGCTTCGCCGCCTATAGCTATCCTTTGCGGCTGGCGGGGATTCTGGGAATGCGCCGGGCCAGAAAGACCCCGGTGGAAATCCTCACGGCGGCAGACCTGGGGCTTACCCCGGGGGAATGCGGCCTGAAGGGTTCCCTGACCAGGGTCACAGCCATGCAGACAAAATTTCCGGGTCTTCGCCGGGGAGCCAGGGAGACCGATCCGCAAGTCGGCGTCCGGGAGCTTACCCGGATTCTGAGGGAGGCCGGATCATGAGTGAAATGCTGGTGCTGTGTCCCTTTGCGCTCGATTCGGGACTTCTGAGCGAAGCCGCCCGGCTCTCCGGCGGAAATCTCCGGGCACTGGTTCCGGAGGGGAAAGGGGTAATGGCCGGAGAGTACGGGGCTTCTCATATTGTGACACTCGCTGCGGGAGAAATCCCGGAGGAGGGGGAATTTGCCGCCTTTCTGGCGGAAAACATCCGAGCCTGGGGAAGCGGAATGATTCTGGCTCCGGCCACGGTGAGAATGCGCAATCTCATGCCCATGCTGGCCTGGCACCTGAAGGCCGGGCTGACGGCGGACTGTACCGCCCTGAGATTGGAGGACGGCCGGTTGCTTCAGACCCGGCCGGCCTTCGGCAACTCCCTGATGGCGGACATCCGCACGCTGAGTGACATCCAGATGGCCACCGTCCGTCCGGGTACCTTCCGGCCGTCAAAATGTCCTGCCCCGAGTCCTGCCATAGAGACTCTGACTTATGTTCCCGCCGGACGGGTGAAGCTTCTGGGCTTTGCGCCTTTTTCGGAGGGGAAGCCTCTGAGTCAGGCGGAGATTATTGTGGCGGGGGGCATGGGCGTCGGCTCCCGGGAGGGCTTTGCCAAGCTGGAACGGCTGGCGCAAAAGCTGGGAGCCGGACTGGGCGCTTCCCGGACGGCGGTCGCCGCGGGCTTTGCCCCCTACAGCTGCCAGGTGGGCATGACCGGCGTTACCGTGTGCCCCAAGCTGTACCTGGCCTTCGGCATCAGCGGAGCGGTGCAGCATCTGGCCGGCATGTCCGGCTCCGGAACCGTTGTGGCAGTCAACCAAGACCCGAAAGCCCCGATTTTCGACTATGCCGACTACGGCATTGTAGGAGATTGGGAAGTTATCGCGGATCAATTGCTGGAGGAGGAAAACCTATGAATTTCAAGAAAACCTACGTTCCCGCCAAGGGCTACACCCCCATCTGCAGGATCGGCCAGTGCAGCCTGAAAAAGCTGGAGTTCGGCATCATTGAGCTGGATGCCGGGGAAACGCTGCCCTTCTATACCGAGGATCGGGAGGTGGCCTTCATCATGCTGGAGGGTCACTGCAACGTGACCTTCGATGGGGAGCGGCACGAGAACATCGGCAACCGGGCGAACGTCTTTGAGAACCGGAAGGCCGAGAGCTTCTACATGCCCAGAGACCAGCATCTGGAGATCGAGGCCATCGACCACATCAAGATCGCCGTCTGCGGCACCCCGGTGGTGGAAAAGACCGCCCCTCAGGTGCTCCGGGAGGATCATGTGACGCTGAAGCTGCTGGGCCGGGTGCCCTTCCAGCGGGAGACCAGCTTCATCATTGACGGCCATTCCAACGCCAGGGTGCTGACCATCGGCGAGGCCTACTGCACCGAGGGCAACTGGGCAGGCTTCCCGCCCCACAAGCACGACGAGGACAATATGCCCCACGAGTGCATCGCCGAGGAAATCTACTATTTCCTCTTTGACCCCAAGCAGGGCTTTGCCGTCCAGTGCCTGTACACCGCCGACGGCTCTCTGGACGTGGCCTACCGGGTGAAGAACGACGAGCTGGTGGAGTTCCCCTATGGCTACCACACCACCGTGTCCACCCCCGGCTACCAGACCTATTTCCTGTGGCTGATGGCCGGCGACTACCAGGGCTTCAACCGCAGCAACGACCCGGAGCACGACTGGGTTAAGTAGTTTTTATTAAGGCGGCACTGCCCGATTGCGTCTGCGGCCTTCACCGGATCTTTTCCTCCAAGGAGGCAGTTTGAAAAGCTTGAAGTACACAAAGTACTCCTGCGCTTTTCAAACTTTCCCTTGAAGAAAAATCTCTCGCTGAATGCACTTGCCGAATCGGGCGGTACCGCCTTAGAGTTTTTGCGCTGGATGACAATTCAATGGATGCCTCCGGGGCTTTTTTAACAGGAGCGTGTTAGTATGACGGAATATGTTCTGGGTGTGGACATCGGCAGCGGCAGCGTGAAGCTGACGCTTCTCAGCCGGGAGGGGGTCATCGGGGCCACCGCCGGATGTGAGTATCCCACCTACTATCCCCAGGTTGGCTGGTGCGAGCAGGAGCCGGAGGACTGGTGCCGGGCTTTCAAGCGTGCCTTCGCCGACATTCTGAAAACCGCGGATATCCGGCCGGAGCAGATCAAGGCATTGTCCTTTGACGCAGCCACTCACACGGCGGTGCTGCTGGACGAAAACAAACAGGTGCTCCGCCGGGCGATTCTCTGGACGGATCAGCGCAGCAAGGACGAGGTACAGGAGCTGAAGGATACCTGCCTGGACGTGATCTCCGATCAGGTGCTCAACGCCCCCACCACGGTCTGGACCCTGCCCCAGCTCATGTGGCTTCGCAAGCAGGAGCCGGAGGTCTGGGGAAACATCCGCTATCTGCTCTTTGCCAAGGACTATCTGCGCTACCGGATGACCGGTACCCTGGAAACGGACACCATCGACGCGGAAGGCTCCATGTTCTATGACACTCGCCGGGAGTGCTGGTCGGAGGAGCTGTGTAAAATCGGCGGCATCCGGAGAGAATGGCTGCCCAGGCTGTGCCGCCCTACGGACGTGGCCGGGGTCATGGCCGGGGCGCGAGCCAAGGAATTCGGTCTGGCCGAGGGAACCGTCGTTCTCGTGGGCACCACGGACACGGTGATGGAGGTCCTCGCCGCGGGCAACGTGGAGCCGGGTCACGCCACGGTGAAGCTGGCCACCGCCGGACGGATCTGCATCGTCACCGATCGCCCCCTGAACTCCAAATTCGTTTTCAACTATCGCCATGTGGTGCCCGGGCTCTGGTATCCCGGCACGGCTACCGCCAGCTGCGCCGCCAGCTACCGCTGGTATCGGGACACCATCGGCCGGGAACCCTTCCGTGAGCTGAACGTACCGGCGGAGAAAATCGCCCCGGGCAGCGATGGGCTCATGTTCCATCCCTACCTGAACGGCGAGCTGACCCCCTATAACGATCCCGATCTGAAGGGCAGCTACACCGGCATCAGCTCCAGCCACACCACCGCCCACTTCACCCGGGCTACCCTGGAGGGCGTGGCCATGAGCCTGAAGGACTGCCTGAACACTCTGAATGAGCTGGGGGTGCCGATGAAGCGGGTACGCATCATCGGCGGCGGTGCCAAGGGAATGCTCTGGCGGCAGATCGTTGCCGATGTGCTGGGTCTGGAGCTGCAGAAGGTGGAGGTGGACGACTCCTCCTTCGGCACGGCCATGATGACCGCCGTAGGCATCGGCTGGTTTGACAGCTTCGCCCAGGCGGCGCAAAGGTGCGTGCGGATCGACTCCGTGTCGAAGCCTGACCCGGAGAATCATGCCCTCTATACGGAGCTGTTCCGGAAGTACAAGGCGGTGCATGACGCGCTGGCTCCCATCTACCGGGGGTAACAAATGGGAAATTATGATTGTGACGTGCTGGTCTGCGGCGGCGGCTTCGGCGGCATTTCCGCGGCACTGGCGGCGGCGCGGCTGGGAAAGCGGGTCACGCTGCTGGAAAAGCAGTATGTTCTGGGGGGTCTTGGCACCGCGGGGCTGATTACCTATTATCTTCCTCTGTGCGACGGCCTGGGTCATCAGGTGTCCTTCGGCCTGGCGGAGGAGCTTCTGCGGCTGTCCATCTCCCTGGGTGCCGAGGACGAGTACCCCGCCAATTGGCTGGAAGGCATCGGCACCCGGACGGAGAAGGATCACCGGTTCCGGGTACGCTATAACCCCTGGCTTTTCGCCATGCTGGCGGAGCGGGAGCTGTGCCGGGCGGGGGTCACGATCCTCTACGGCTGCCAGTGCGCAGGCGTGGAAAGGGAAAATGACCGGATTTCCAGCCTGACGGTGGAGAGCGTTTCCGGAAGGCACGGCATTACCGCCCGGATGGTGGTGGATGCCACGGGCGACGCCTGCGTTGCCCAGCTTGCCGGCGCGCCTACGGCCGTCTACCGGCCGGGGAATATCCTGGCGGCCTGGTATTACGGCCTGGGGGACAAGGGCTATGTTCTCAACACTCTGGGCTGCTCCGACGTACCCCCGGAGGAGGACGCGGGGAAGCGGGCAAAGCCCCTGACGGATCGCCGGTTCGGCGGACTGGAGGCGGGGGAGGTGTCGGAAATGGTGCAGCTGTCCCACGCCGCCATCCTCAGCCACATCCGGAAAAAGCGGGAGGACGACCCCCGCTGGATTCCCACCGCCATCGCCGTCATGCCCCAGCTGCGGATGACCCGGCGGCTCCGGGGAGCGTATACCCTGGACGAGGGAGAGGCGCATACCTTCTTCGCCGATTCCGTGGGCATGGTTTCCGACTGGCGCAAACGGGGGCCGATCTTTGAGGTGCCGTTTTCCACTTTGTATACGAGAGAAATCAAGAATCTGCTCGTGGCAGGCCGGTGCACCTCCGTCACCGATGCCATGTGGGATATCATGCGGGTGATTCCCTGCTGCGCCGTCACCGGCCAGGCCGCCGGAACGGCGGCGGCCCTGACGGAGGATCTTTCCACCCTGGATATCCGGCAATTACAGGACAGCCTGCGAAAAAACGGCGTGGTTCTGCATGAGCGGGAACTGAATCTATAACAACCAAAACCAATTTTACAGAAAGGCGAGGAATGACTTATGGCATATCAGCATTGGCCCTATGAGACCCTGCACCGGCTGTGCATGGACGCGTTTACCAAATTCGGCTTTACCGAGCAGGAGGCGGATATCATTCAGGATGTTCTGCTCACCGCCGACCTCTACGGCATCGAGTCCCACGGTATGCAGCGGATGGTTCGCTATCACAAGTGCATTGAAAAGGGCATGATCGATGTCCACGCCAAGCCGGAGGTGATTTTCGAGACCCCGGTTTCCGCGGTGATCGATGCCCACGAGGCTATGGGACAGCTGGTCTCCCACCAGGCCATGGAGATGGCCATTGCCAAGGCCAAGGCCTCCGGCGTGGGCATCGTCTCCGTGCGCAATTCCAACCATTACGGCATCGCGGGCTACTATGCCAAGATGGCCTGCAAGGAGGGGCTGATGGGCTTCTCCTGCACCAACAGCGAGGCCATCATGGTGCCCACCTTTGCCCGGAAGGCGATGCTGGGCTCCAACCCCATTGCCTGCGCCTTCCCGGCCAAGCCCTATGATTTCCTCTTCGATGCCTCCACCACCGTAGTCACCCGGGGCAAGCTGGAGATGTACAACAAAATGGAAAAGCCCCTGCCCGAGGGCTGGGCACTGGACAAGGACGGCCATCCCTCCACCAACGCCCCGGACGTACTGGCCAACATCGTGGCCAAGAAGGGCGGCGGCATCATGCCTCTGGGCGGCTCCACCGAGCTGCTCGGCAGCCATAAGGGCTACGGCTACGGGATGCTGTGCGAGATTTTCTCCTCCATTTTGTCCATGGGTGCCACCTCCAACTACTGCATGACCGGCGGCAAGGGCAAGATCTGCCACGGCTTCGCCGCCATCAACCCGGCCTTCTTCGGCGATCCCGCCGCCATCGAGGCGCACTTCTCCGCCTTCCTCCAGGAGCTGCGGGACGCCCCCAAGGCCGACGGCCAGGAGCGCATCTACACCCACGGCGAGAAGGAAGTGGCCGCCGTCAAGCGGATTCTGGAAAACGGTGTGCCTGTCAACGACAACACCATGGTGGAGGTGCTGGATCTGTGCAATTATCTGCATCTGGATTTCGGCTCCTATTTCGGCGACTACCGGCCGCCGGTAAAGAAGGACGTTTTCAAGGGCAATTATTAAGCGGGGGACTGGAATATGATCCCGATTCCCTATGGCCGGGGAGCACTGGCCTGGAAATGGCCTTATGAGGGTCTGCTGACTTCCCGGCTGGACAGCCTGAAAAGCGAGAAAACCGGTCTGTCTCTTGTGGAGACCGCACTGGAAAACCCCATTGGAAGCGAGAGCCTTCCGGCTCTGGCGGCGGGAAAGAAAACCTGCACCATTCTCATTTCCGACCACACCCGTCCGGTACCCAGCCGGGACATCCTGCCGCCGGTACTCCGGCAGCTGCGGCAGGGGAACCCGGACATTCAGGTGACGCTGCTGGTGGCCACCGGCTTTCACCGTCTGACCACCACCGCCGAGCTGGAAGCCAAGCTGGGGTCGGAAATTGTCCGCCGGGAGCGGATCGTGGTGCACAATGCCTTTGACCCGGACAGCAATGTGAACATCGGCACCCTGCCCTCCGGCGCGCCCCTGGTCATCGACCGGGTCGCCGTGGAGACGGAGCTGCTGATCGCCGAGGGCTTCATCGAGCCGCATTTCTTCGCTGGCTTTTCCGGCGGTCGGAAAAGCGTTCTGCCCGGAGTCTGCGACAAGACCACGGTGCTGGGCAACCACTGCGGAGCCTTCATCGCCTCCCCCTATGCCAGAACCGGCGTTCTGGAGGGAAATCCGCTCCACCGGGACATGGTGGCGGCGGCGGAGATGGCAAAGCTTGCCTTCATCGTCAACGTGGTCATTGATGAGGGGAAGAAAACCGTGGCGGCCTTTGCCGGGGACTTCCGGCAGGCCCACCAGGCGGGGGCTGCCTTTCTGGAACCCTACTGCCAGGTGGAGGCCGTCCCGGCGGATATTGTGGTAACATCCAACGGCGGCGCGCCTCTGGATCAGAACATTTATCAGTGCGTCAAGGGTCTGACGGCGGCGGAGGCCTCCGCAAAGCCCGGGGCGGTGCTGATCCTCTGCGCCCAGCTGGCGGACGGCACCGGCGGCCAGGGCTTCTACACCTCCCTGCGGGACTGCGAAAGCCCGGCGGCGCATTTTGCCAAATGCGCGGCCACCCCCCAGAGCGAAACCATCCCCGATCAGTGGGAGAGCCAGATTCTTGCCCGGATTCTGATGAAGCATCGGGTGATTTTCGTCTCCCGGCCGGAGATGGAGAAGACCCTCCGGGAAATGAAGCTGGACTATGCTCCCACGCTGGAGGCTGCCCTGAAAATGGCAAAACAGGACAAGGGGGCGAATGCCTCAGTGACCCTGATTCCAAACGGTATTTCTGTAATCGTAACAAACAAAGGAGAATGAATGATGGACTACGCGAAAGAATCCCTTCGTCTGCACAAGAAGTGGGGCGGCAAGATTGAGGTTGTCTGCACCGTGCCCTGCGCCACCAAGGACGACCTGTCCCTGGCCTACACCCCCGGCGTGGCCGCCCCCTGCCTGGAAATCCAGAAGGACGTGAACAAATCCTACGAGCTGACCCGGCGGCACAACCTGTGCGCCGTCATCACCGACGGCTCCGCCGTTCTTGGCCTGGGCGACATCGGCCCGGAGGCGGGAATGCCCGTCATGGAGGGCAAGTGCGCCCTGTTCAAGGCCTTCGGCAATGTGGACGCCTTCCCCATCTGCGTGAAAACCAAGGACGTGGACGAGTTTGTCAACGCCGTTTACCTGATCTCCGGCTCCTTCGGCGGCATCAACCTGGAGGATATTTCCGCCCCCCGGTGCTTTGAAATTGAGCGCAAGCTGAAGGAAAAGTGCGACATTCCCATTTTCCACGACGACCAGCACGGCACCGCCGTCATCACCCTGGCAGGCCTGACCAACGCCCTGAAGGTGGTGGGTAAGCGCAAGGAGGACGTGAAGATCGTCACCTCCGGTGCCGGCGCGGCGGCCATCGCCATTGTGAAGCTGCTGCTGAGCGCGGGCTTCCGGAATGTGGTCATGACCGACCGTCAGGGCGCGATCTACGCCGGACGGGAGAACCTGAACTGGATCAAGGAGGAAATGGCGCAGGTGACGAACCTGCAAAAGGAGACCGGAAAGCTTTCGGACGTGATCCGTGGTGCGGACGTGTTCATCGGCGTGTCCGCCCCGGGAACGCTGACCACCGAAATGGTGAAAACCATGAACCAGGACGCTATCGTCTTCGCCTGCGCCAACCCCACCCCGGAGATTTTCCCGGACGAGGCCAAGGCAGGAGGGGCGAAGGTGGTGTCCACCGGCCGCAGCGACTACCCCAACCAGATCAACAATGTGCTGGCCTTCCCCGGCATTTTCCGGGGCGCCTTCGACGTCCGTGCCAGCGACATCAACGAGGAAATGAAGATGGCCGCCGCCAACGCTCTGGCGAGCCTGATTTCCGACGACGAGCTGAACGAGAACTATATCATCCCCGCGGCATTCGATCCGAGAGTAGGCCCGGCGGTGGCAAAGGCCGTGGCCGAAGCCGCCCGGAAATCCGGTGTAGCCCGGATCTAAAATCCGCACCGCAATAGAAATCGTAGGGGGCGATGCCCTCATCGCCCCATTGTGTCATTAAAACAAAAAGTCACCGGGAATCGGCAGAATGCCGATTCCCGGTGATTTTCATGATTTGGGAGTCTCGTCCGATTGACGATCGATTACTCAATGACAATCGTGGTATTGGTGGGCAGCTTCTTGGCATCCTCCTTGGGCACCAGGATGGTCAGCACACCGGACTCGTACTTGGCCTTGATATCCTCAGGCCGGACGTCGCCGACATAGAAGCTGCGGGAGCAGCTGCCGGCGTAACGCTCCTGGCGCAGCACCCGACCCTTCTTGTCCTCTTCGTCCTTGTCCAGACCCTTCTGAGCCTGGATGGTCAGGTAGCCGTCCTCAATGTCCAGCCGGATCTCGTCCTTCTTAAAGCCGGGCAGATCCACGGCCAGGCGATAAGCCTTGGCGTCGTCCGTCTCCCGGATATCCGTCTTCATCAGGTTCCGGGCGTTCTTACCGAACAGGGGGTTCCGTCCGCCAAAGAAATCGGTGCCGAAATCGGTACCAAAGAAATCATCCAACATGTTTTCACCATAAATTGCAGGCAGCATAAGTCATTCCTCCATTTGCTTGAGATTCATTCCATTTTTGTTTTCAAGGGATTCGATTCATTTACTCACTTTACTGGTTGTCTCTCATGCTCCTTTCTTTTTTCTGATTCGCACTATACCAGTTTTCCCTTAATCCGGAAAGGGACTGGGAGTATAATAAAACCAAAAGTCCTTGTGCAATCAGCACAAGGGAAAGAAGATTGCGCCCTGGAAACGGCAGATGTCCTGCTGGCGCGTCCTTTTTGCCCGGGACGAGCGCAATGCCCTGACCGCCCAGGCCGGGGTCATGCCGGGCTGCCGGGGGTATCGGCGCTGCTCTCCGGGGATAGGGAGTCGGATCTCTTCCTGACGGGCGGAACACCCTAAGCACTGGACATTTCCCGGGAAATGGAGTATACTTTCCCCGGAACAGACATAGAAAGGAGAATACTGACTATGAAATACAATTTCGACGAAGTGATCGACCGGAGCGGCAACCGCTCTGCCAAGTACGATGAGCGGGTGAAGAAATTCGGCACCGCCGACGTGATTCCTCTGTGGGTGGCGGACATGGATTTCCGCACGGCGCAGCCCATCATCGACGCCTGCGCCGCCAAGGCGCAGGAAGGCATCTGGGGCTACACCTCCCGGCCGGACAGCTATTTCCAGGCGGTGCAGGACTGGGAGGTTCGGCGCAACCACTGGAAGCCGGACATAAAGCGCATGAGCTGGAGCCTGGGCGTGGTTCCCACCCTGTCTGCCATCGTCAGGCTGTTCAGCGGCGACGGAGATAAGGTGCTGATCCAGACCCCGGTTTATTCCGAATTTTACGACGTGGCCGAGACCTGGGGTCGGACGGTGGTGGAAAACAAGCTGGTGGAGGAAAACGGCCGCTGGCACATCGACTTTGACGACTTTGCCGCCAAGGTCAGGCAGTGCCGGATTTTCCTTTTGTGCAATCCACACAACCCCCTGGGTATCGTCTGGGAGCCGGAGGAGCTGCGGAAAATGGCACAGCTGTGCATCGAAAACGGCACCCTGCTGGTTTCCGATGAAATCCACTCCGATCTGATTTTCCACGGCAAGCACCACACCCCCACGGCTACCCTGTCGCCGGAAATCGCCGGGCACATCATCACCTGCGTCTCCGCTACCAAGACCTTCAACCTGGCGGGACTTCAGGCCAGCACTACCATTTTCCCCAATGCGGAAATGAAGCGGATTTTCGATGGCTTCTGGGGCGGCCTGGACATCCACCGGAACAACGCGTTCAGCTCCGTTGCCATGGAGGCGGCTTACCGGCATGGGGAGGAATGGCTGGAGCAGCTGCTGCCCTACCTTTCCGCCAATTTTGACTACGTCTGCGATTTCTGCGCGAAAAATATCCCCCAGATCAAGCCCAACCGGCCGGACGCGACGTATCTTATGTGGCTGGACTGCCGGGAGCTTGGCATGACCAACGAGGAGCTGCGGGACTTCTTCATTTATAAGGCAGGCCTGGGACTGAACGAGGGCAATACCTTCGGCCGGAGCCTCAGCGGCTATATGCGGCTCAACGCCGCCTGCCCCCGTGCCACTCTGGAGAAGGCCATGGCTCAGCTGAAGGCCGCTGTGGACAGCCTGTGAGGGTGTCGGAGAGATTCGCGGCGACATGCGTTTTTCGACAGTCTGCAAGCACCGCCGTGAAGAACTCACGGCGGTGCTTGCCTCAGGCATTTTTTAGGGAAACTCTGAATAAATCGTCTGCGGCTGAACGACGGATCTTTTGCTCCCAGACTGCGGTTCTAAAAACGGGAAATACATACAGTATTCCTCCGTTTTTAGAACCTTGCCTGGAAACAAAACCTCTCGCCGTCAGCGCTTGCCGATTTAATCAGAGCTTCCTTAAATCTCGCCAGTGCCGGATTTTCGGAATCTGTACAATCTGACAAGAAAGTGCTTGCAATTATTGCCAATCGCTGGTATAATATATACTACTGGTGTGCAAGCCAAAAACGATCGCTCAGATATCCCGAAAGGAAGGAAAGGTGACCTATGAAAAAACTGCTCGCCCTGCTGCTGGCACTGGTGCTGACCAGCCAGCTGGTGACCCCGGTTCTGGCGGAGACTCTGCCGGAGGAAACCGAGGCTCCTGTTGTTCAGACAGAGGAGCCGACCCAGCCCCCTGAGACGGAACCGCCCGTCCCGGAAACGGAAATTCCCACGGAACCGGCCACCGAGACCCCGACTACGGTGGCCACGGAAGCTCCGGAGACCACGGAAGCCACGGAAACCCCGGACATCCCGGAGACCACGGCGGCCACGGAAGTCCCGGCGGCGACGGATCCCACGGAGGAAACGGAAGCCGCCGAATCCACGGAATCCACTGACCCCACCGAGGAGACCGCCGAGACGGATCTGGCACTGCTGGCGCAGGAGGACATTCTCGCCTCCGGCAACTGCGGCGCGGAGGCAGACGGTTCCAACGTCACCTGGGTGCTTACCACCGACGGCACCATGATCCTCTCCGGTACCGGTGCCGCAGCATCATATGGAGAAACCAAAGACAAAGACATACCCTGGTACGCTTATGGCGAGCAGATCCTGCGGGTGGAGGTTCAGAAGGGGATCACCAGTGTCGGCGGATTTCGTTACTGCGAGAATCTGCGGGAGGTGTCCCTTCCGGAGGGCCTGATAAGCCTTGACGGACGTGCCTTCTCAGAATGCCCGCAGCTACAGCACATCGAGCTTCCCAAGACGCTGAAAGTCCTGGGGGACGGTGCCCTTGGCGGATGCAGCCTGACGGAAATCGAGCTTCCTGAGGGTCTGGAGACGCTGGGGGACTATGCTCTGGGGAGCAACAAGCTTACCAGCCTGGTCATTCCTGCCAGTGTTACCGAGATGGGCCTTGGTGTATGCGAAAATAATGACCTGGAGGAGGTAGAGATCAAGGCGAATGTGCCCCTTCTGGATAGAGCCTTTTATGAGTGCAATAGCCTGCGCAGAGTCGTCATTTCCGGCAGCGTTCAGAAGATTTGCGGTTACGCCTTTAGACATTGTTACGCTCTGCGGGAGGTCGTGATCACAGGCAGCGTGGAAACCATTGAGGGCTATAGTTTCTCTAACTTGGATTCATTGGAGCGTGTCCAGATTGACAACGGCCTGAAAACCCTCAGCAATGCGGTTTTCAAGGAATGCGGTAAGCTGACCACGGTCAGCCTCCCGGATGGCGTTACGACCATCGGCGAAAGTGCCTTCCAGAATTGTGTAAGCCTGACCACGGTCAACATCCCCGATAGCGTTACGTCCATCGGCGCGGATGCCTTCAACGGCACAAAGCTCAGCGGCAAGCTGAACATTCCCAGCAGCCTGACGAGGATTGGCGATAACGCCTTCTATGGCTGCGGTAATCTTACGGGTACTCTGGTGTTCCCGGCGGCAGTGGAAAGCATCGGCGCGAACGCCTTTGCCGACTGTAAGGGCATCGAGGAGGTTATCCTGGCCAGGGGCGTAGTGACCATTGGCGAGGGTGCTTTCAATCGCTGCTCCGGGATCCGGCGGCTGTGGTTTACCAATTCCGTTACGACCATCGGCGCGAACGCCTTCAGCGGCCTGAGCAGTCTGGAGGTTCTGTACTTCTCCGGCACCGATTTGGACTGGGATACGGGCATTGCCTGGGCGCGGAAATCGGATCGGGAGGCATTGGACAGCAAGTGCAAGCGAACCGAGGAAGTCGCTTCCGGCGACTGCGGCGAGAATCTGACCTGGAGCCTGAGTACCGCCGGCGATCTGACCGTCTCCGGCACCGGGAATATGACGGATGGCGCGCCCTGGGCGGATTACCTGAATCAGATCAAGCTGGTGACCGTGGGGCAGGGCGTGACCGCCATCGGCAGTGCCGCCTTCCAGGACTGCGGAAATCTGGAGATCGTGAGCCTTCCCAATACCCTGACCGCCATCGGCGAGAACGCCTTCCGGAACTGCGGAAAGCTCACCAACATGACCCTGCCCACTTCTTTGCAGACCGTGGGCGCGGGCTGCTTCACCGGCTGTGACAAGCTGGAGCTGCTGGAGCTGACTGGTGTTTCCGACGAAATTATGGCGATGCGTACCTCCCTGGAGGGTACCGTCACCGCGCCCCTGGGACTGAAAGGTGCCCAGCTTCGCTGGAAGCTGGAGCAGGCCGGGGCGATCCCCCCGGAGGACGTGGCGAAAATTTCCGGCGATGACGCGGGCGGCTATTATCTGGAGCGGCTCTTCCCGGGCAAGGTGCGCCTGGTGTGCTATGACGCAAATTCCGGTGCCAAGGGCAGCAAGACCGTGGAATTCAAGCGGGGTACGGCCATCCTTCCCCAGGGCGTGGACACTCTGACCAGCGGCGAAAGCCTGAAGCTCACCGCCGTTACCATGCCCGGAGGCAAGGAGATCGAGGCCAGATGGTACTTAGACGACTCCGCCTATTTGGAGTATGCCTCCCTGACCCGGGACGGCACCCTGACGGCCAAGTCCGTGGACGGGGCGCAAAAGATCAGCGTCACCGCCTATTCGGACGAAAGCGAGAAGATGCAGAAGGCATTCACCATCCTGCCGCAGGTCGCCGCCGTCACCCTGAAGTATAGAGGCGTGGAAATTTCACAGGCTCTGGACATTGACCTGGAGGGAGGCTCCAAGCAGCTGAAGGCCGAAACCGCCCCCGAAGATGCCACCAATCAGGTGGTCTGGTTCAGCAGTGACGAAAAGGTCGCCAGGGTAGAGAACGGCTGGATCACCCCGGTGAGCTTCGGCACGGTGGTCATCACCGCCCAGGCCGCCGACATCGGCAAGCAGTCCGCCAGCGTGGTGGTCAATGTGCGTACGGCAGAGCCGCGGCTGGTTTCCCCCACGGTGAGCCTGAACGGCGCGTCCACCCGGGGCGCAACTCTGGAGCTGGTGGAAAGCGGCAGTGCCATTGAATCCGTGCAGCTTAGTGACGACCGGTTTACCGCCAGCTACGAAAACGGCAGCCTGACCATTGCCCCGGCGCAGTTTGTGCCAAAGGGTACCTATCCTGTGACATTGACGGCAGCGTGCGAGAACGGCAAGACCTATGATTATGCCCTGACTGTGAAGGTCACTGTCACCCTGCCCAAGCTCACCGTGAAGCAGGAGGGAAAATTCAACCTCTTCTACAGCTGGTACGATGGGCACAGCTCTGCCGCGCTGGTCATTTCCGGCGGCCAGGTGGAAAAGGCAGAGCTGCTCAGCGAGGATTTCACACTGGAGTATTACGACGACCGTTACTGGCTCGATTACAGCCACGAAGGTGTCTCCGAGAAGCCCAACACCAAGGCAACCCTCAGTGTTCTTTTCAAGGGCTACAACACCCCCGTGACTAAGAACATCACCATCGCTACGGAGAACAAGGCTCCTGAGATGGCGTTGGCCTCCAAGACTTCCGTAATCAATACGTCCTTAGGCGGCAACCTGACTGTGAGTACACGGCTGTCCGGAGATACTGCCAATATAATGTATATTACATGGAACGACCCGAACGTGGACAGAGTGCGGCAGTCTGAGAATACCATTATTATTACGCTGAAAGAGGCGAAGAACACTACCGTCAATTTCTGGGTTCATGGCTATTCCTGGAGACATCCGGTGAAGCTGACCCACAAGATTACCGTCACCGATAAGGCCCCCACCCTCAAGCTGAGCAGCACCAAGCTGACCCTGAATCGGGTCTTCCCCTGGATGCAGGCCAAGGCGGACGTGGCCCTGAACCAAGGGAACCTGAACGGCGTGCGGAAGATGTACTTTGATCAGATTCCGGAGGGTCTGCGGATAGAGTACAATGAATACACGGACACGATCATTGTTCAGTCCGAGGATGGGGAGACGATGCCGCCCAAGGGTAAGTACACCGTTACCTACCGGGCGCAGGTGGTTACCTGGGACGTGTTTGAGCTTACTGGTAAGCTGACCATCAACGTGGAGGAAAAGGTTCCCACCGTTAAGCTTTCTTCCTCCACTGTGAAGCTGAACAAACGGCTGGCAGGAACGGAAACCGCTACCGTTAAGGTGAGCGTCAGCGACCCCGCCCACTACAGCCTGACGCGGATCGACAATCTGCCGGAGGGCGTAACCTACGACTCTTCTACCGGAGAGCTGACCGTCACCCTGACGGAGAAAACCATGAACGGCGGCACCTTCCAGCTGAGCGGCATGAAGCTGCTGATGGACGGCCTCTATCCCAGCGCGGAGATGGAGAAGCCCCTGACCCTGAAAATTCAGACCTACGACAAGGCTCCCTCCTTCAAGCTCAGTGCCAAGGGCAAGCTGGATCTGCTGAACCCTGCCAGCGAGATCGTCTATACCGTGAAGATGGCGAACTGCCTGAACGCCCCCACGGCGGTAAAGCTGATCGGCGACGATGCGAAGCTGTTCAACGCAACGCTGGATTCTGAGGGAAAGATTCATCTGACCCTGGCCAAGTCCGGCGAGAACTACTCCACCAAGACTACCTACAAGGTCACGCCGGTTCTGACGGCCTGCGGCCAGGACATCACCGGTGCTGCTATCAGCGTCAAGGTCACCCAGAGTGCCTTCAAGCTGGCGAAGCTGCCCAATCGGACGGTGTTTTCCACCCAGTCCACAGCTCTGACGCAGCAGCTTGTGGTCGCCAGCCCGGCAGGAGCGAACATCGGAAGCGTCGCTCTGAACGCCAAGACCACTGCTGCCCTTCGGGAAGCCGTGGAGAAGGCTGGCGGCATCGGGTTTGACCCCCAGACAGGGATAGTCACCGTTCCTCCTGAGGGCTTTACCGGCTTGAAGCCTGGCAAGTACACCCTGATTCTGGACGTGACCCCGGCCAGCGCGGTTCCGGGCACCAAGCCCACCCAGGCAAAGCTGACCCTGACCCTGCGGAAATAAACCAACCAAAAGGGGCGGCGGAAATTTCCGCCGCCCCTGTTTCGCAGAGAACTACCCGAAAACGCATGTCATTGCGAGGAGGCCAGCGGCCGACGTGGCAATCCGTAACCCCACCCCTCTCATGGGAAGGCAGGAGTTACGGATTGCCACACCAGTGACATCGGTCACTGGTTCGCAATGACACCTTCTATTTCGGTGCACTGGTTCGCAATGACAGTGTTCTATCGGAGTACTGCGCCTAACGTCCCCCGCCGTTGAGCCGCATTTTTCGCGCCTTCCAATCCGGCATTCGGTCGGCAAGCAAAGCATAGAACCCCTTCCCGTGGTTGGGATGGAGAAAATGGCAGTATTCGTGCACCGCCACATACTCAATGCACTCCCGGGGCGCGGCCAGCAGCTGCTTACTCAGGGTAATGATCCCCTTGGTGGGCAAGCAGGAACCCCACCGGGATTTCATCGACCGAATCCGAAGGGTGGGGTAGGCCACCCCCAATTCCTGAAACATAGGATAGCATTCCCGAAGGATTTCCGGAAAAAGCGAAGCGCACTCCCTGTCCCAGAACCGGTTCAGCAGCCGCTCCCCCAGGGCGGCGTTTTCCGGTACCCGAAGCTCCAGAATCAATTGGCCGTCCTGAATGTAAGCCCGATCCCGTTCGGCGGGAACCACCCGCAATTCCAGCTTCTGCCCCAGGTAACGAATGGTCTCTCCGGTGACGTATTCCAGGGGCTTTTCCTGGGGCCGCGCCTGAAATTTGCCCTGCGCCTTCCGGATAAAGTCCTCGCGGCCGATCAAAAAGGCCTCGATTTCCCGGACAGGCACCCGCCGGTTGGCGGAGACCCGGACGCTTCCGTCCGGATAAATCCGCAGATTCAGATTTTTCACGTTTTTTCGCTCCAGGGTGTACGTTAGAGGCACCCCGGAAAGCAGCACGGTTCGCTGAGCTTCGGCCATGAGAAAATCTCCTTTTTTAAGGAACCGCTGATGAAATCGTCTGCGGTTATCAGGCGGATCTTTTGCCCCGACTGTGCAGTTTGAAAAGCTTGAAATACACAAAGTATTCCTGCGCTTTTCAAACTTTCATTCGTGCCAAAATCTCTCGCTGATAACGCTTGCCGATTTCATCATTGGTTACTTGATGACAATTTCTCCTATTGTACCGCCTTTTTTGGGGGGACGCAACAGCGGGTTTCTTGCGCGGCGGGGAATTTTGTGGTACAGTAGACCCGTGAGAACCAAAAAACAAACTACGGGAGAGAATTTACATGGAAATCAAGGAAATTTTGCGGAATTTACGAACCCAGAAGGGCTATTCTCAGGAGGAGCTGGCTGAAAAGCTTTTCGTGACCCGGCAGGCGGTGTCCCGGTGGGAAAACGGGGAAACCACCCCCAACACGGAAGCTCTGAAGCTGCTGTCCGGGCTGTATGACGTGTCCATCAACACCCTGCTTGGTTCCCCCCGGCAGCTGTTCTGCCAGTGCTGCGGGATGCCCCTGGAGGACGGCATTCTCAGCCGGGAGCCTGACGGCACCCTGAATGAGGAATACTGCAAATGGTGCTACGAGGACGGCAAATTCCGCTATTCCAGCCCGGAGGAGCTGATCGACTTCTGCGCCAGCCACATGGCTACAGAGGCCTGGCCAGCAGAGCAGGTTCGCGCCCACATGGAGACGATAGTACCCCAATTAAAGCATTGGAAAAAGGCTTGACTTGCGGAAACGATGTGCTAGGGAAGCTCATTGAATGGGAAACCCCCGCCCTGCGGAAAGCAGGGCGGGGGTTGCGGGATTCCGTGTTCAGTCCAGATTGGCCAGAGCTTCGATGGTTCGCCGGTAAATCTCCTTGGCGGCCAGAAGATCCTCCACCAGGAGATACTCGTCCTTCTGATGCTCGGTGCATTCCCGGCCGGGACGCATGGGGCCGAAGGCCACGATCCCCGGCATGGCTCGGGCATAGGTGCCGCCGCCGATGACGGTCGGCTCGGAGGGGTCGCCGGTACACTCCCGGTAAATGCCCACCATGGTCTGAACCACCTTGCCGTTCTTGTCCATGTACACCGGAGCCTGATTGGCGGTACACCGGCAGGTGATGCCGTAGGGGGCGCAGGCGGCGCAAATGGGGCTTTCCACCGCCGCCCGGTTGAAGGTCACGGGACTGCGGATGTCCAGGGTCAGGACGATTTCGTCCTTTTCCGTGCGCAGCATACCGGCGTTCAGGGTCAGCTTGCCGCTCTGGACATCCTCCAGGCCGCAGCCCATTTTCACGCCGTGCAGGTCGGAGCCAATGTGGGCGCGGTAAAAATCCACCAGGGGGCTTTCAACCCCGGCTTCCCGGAGGGCTTCCATCATGGCGGTGATGGCGTTGTCACCCTTTTCCGGGGTGCTGGCGTGGGCGCTGCGGCCATGGGTCTCCAGGGTGCGCTCGGTGCCGTCGGCGGCACGATAGGTACAGCGGCACCAGCCGGCCACCATATTGGCCGCGTCGCCGCCCTCGATGCGCAGAAGGCCGCTTTTTGCCACCGGCAGGGACAGCTTGAAGTTCAGAATTTCCTTCTCGCCGTAGATGGCGGGGAAATCCGCGTCGGGAGTGAAGCCGAAGACGGGCAGCTGCTGGGTCTTTTTGTAGTAATTCATGTCGTCCCAGTCGCCGCTTTCCTCGCACTGGCCGAAGATCAGCCGCACCCGGCGGTTCAGGGGAACCTGCGCGTCCTGAAGCTCCTTCATGGCAAACAGAGCCGCAAGGGTGGGGCCTTTGTCGTCGGCCACGCCCCGGCCATAGAGCCGGTCGCCGCAAAGCTCGCCGCCGGGGTCGTGAGTCCAGCCGCCGCCTGCGGGTACGGTGTCCAGATGACCCAGCACGCCCACAATCTCCTCGCCCTGGCCGATCTCCGCCCAGGCCACCTTGTCGTCCGGATTTTCCGTCCGGATGCCAAGGGTCTGGCACAGATTCAGGACATACCGGAGAGCCTCGGCGGGGCCTGCGCCGTAGGGGGCCTCCGGGGTCACATTTACCCGGGCGATGCTCTCGATGGACACCAGCCCCAGAATGGCGTCCAGAAATTCCTTGTTTTTCATAGTTATCATGTCTCCTTTACTGACGGCAGAAGATATACAATCAGTATATCATCTTTTTCCGGAAAAGTATATGTTTTTTTGGATATTTCCGTCCCTGGCGATCATACCGAAATTAACACGCCCCGTTCCCATCCGGGAACGGGGCGTGTTCTGCGAAGAGGATTCAGCTGTTTTCCGCCTTTTGGGCTTTCCTTGCCAGCCGTTTTTCCCGGTGGGCGCGGTGGAGCCGGGAGACGGCCTCCGTCAGGAGAATGCCGTAGCGCAGGATGGGCTCCGTGGCGATGGCGAAGACCCCGAAGAGCAGGACGCATTCCAGAGACATTTTGCCGATGCCGAAAATGTTCCCCAGCCAGATGCTGCAAACCAGAAGCCCGGCTACGCAGCCGCCCCAGATGATCCAGCGGAACCAGTTCAGGGGCTTGCTGATGTTGTAGAGGATCATAAAGCCCACAATGGACAGCAGCATGGTGCAGGCGATGGAAATGTCCCCCTCGTCCACGCCGAAGACCCGGCCGAAGATCACCAGCGCGCCCACCACCAGGAAGTCCGTCAGGCCGGCCGGCAGAGCCTTGGCCAGCACGTTCGGCAGGAACCTGCCCCGGATCGGCTCCTCGTTGGGCTGAAGAGCCAGGAAAAAGCCGGGCACGCCGATGGTGAACATGGTGATGAGCGACAGCTGGGAAGGCTCCAGAGGATAGCTGATCATGAAGCAGGCGGAGAACACCGCCAGCAAAAAGGAGAAGATGTTCTTCACCAGGAACAGGCTTGCCGAACGCTGGACGTTGTTGACCACCCGCCGTCCTTCGGCTACCACCGAGGGCATGGCGGAAAAGTCCGATTCCAGCAGCACCAGCTGGGAGACCTGAGCCGCCGCGTCACAGCCGGAGGCCATGGCCACCGAGCAGTCCGCGTCCTTCAGAGCCAGCACGTCGTTGACGCCGTCGCCGGTCATGCCCACGGTGTGTCCCTGGCTTTGCAGCGCCCGGACCAGCTGCCGCTTCTGATCGGGAGTGACCCGGCCGAAGACGGTATACTCCCCGGCGGCTTCGGCAATCGCTTCCTCCGAATCCAGGGTGGAGGCGTCGACGTACTTCTCCGCCCCGGGAATTTCCGCCTCCAGGGCGATCCGGGAGACGGTCAGCGGATTATCACCGGAGATGACCTTCACCGCCACCCCCTGCTGGGCAAAGTACCGGAAGGTCTCCGGCGCGTTCCGGCGGATGGGATTGGTCAGCAGAATCAGCCCCAGGGGAATGACCTTTTCCGTCAGTGCCTGCCCCTCCAGCGTGCCGGTATACCGACCGAAGAGCATGACCCGGTAGCCGTCGCCGCTGAAGCTCTCCGCCAGGGGTCGGAGAGCCTCGTAATCCTCCCGAAGGAGAAATTCCGGCGCGCCCAGCACATAGGCTCCCTCCGGGAACACCGCGCCGCAGTACTTATAGGTGGAGGAGAAGGGAAAGACCTGCTCCGCGCTTGTTTGCGCGGGGAGCCTGAAGTACCGGTGCAGAGCCTGCATAGTCTGATTGCCCTCAGGCATGGCGGTCACCAGATTGCCCACCAATGTTTTCAGCCCCACCCCCTGGGCCGGGTCGAAGCCCTCCAGAGGGATGAGGGAGCTGACCTGCATTTCGTTTTCCGTGATGGTGCCGGTTTTGTCCACGCACAGCACGTCCACCCGTGCCAGAGCCTCGATGCACTTCATGTCGTGCACCAGCACCTTCCGGGAGGCAAGGCGCAGAACGCTGACCACCAACGCCACGCTGGTCAGCAGATACAGCCCCTCAGGAATCATGCCGATTACCGCGGCCACCATGGAAAGAATGCTGTCCCGGAAGGTGGCTCCGGAGAGCACATACTGCTGGACAAACAGGAACACGCCAATGGGCACGATGAGGATGCCCACCACGCCTACCAGCTTATCCAGGGTGCGCAGCATTTCCGAACGCTGCTTGGTGTCCGTGGCCTTGGCCTCCAGGGTCAGCTGGGAGATGTAGGACTCGGCTCCCACCCGCTCCAGCCGGGCGGTACACTCCCCGGAGACCAGGAAGCTGCCGGACATGAGGAAGTCCCCCAGCCCCTTTTTCAGCTCGTCGGCCTCGCCGGTGAGGAGGGCTTCGTTCACCAGCACCTGGCCGTCCAGGATGATGGCGTCGGCGCAGATCTGATCGCCTGCCCGGAAGATCACGATGTCGTCCAGCACCAGCTCCTCCGCCGGGACTTCCTGAATCTGACCCTCCCGGATGACCTCCGCCCTGGGGGCGCTGAGCATGGTCAGCTTGTCCAGGGTTTTCTTGGCCCGGATCTCCTGGAGAATGCCGATGAAGAGATTGGCAAACACCACCGGCAGGAAGGTCAGGTTCCGCAGAGAGCCGGAGGCGAATACCAGCACCGCTAAAATGGCGAAAATCAGGTTAAAGTAGGTGAGCAGGTTGGATTTTACGATCTGCCCCACGGTTTTGGACGGAGCCGTCACCGGGGTATTGGCAAGACCCGCTTCCATCCGCCGCTGCGCCTGCTCCCGGGTCAGCCCCTCCTGGGCGGAGGCCAGAATCCGCTCCGGCTCTTCGCTCCACTGTATTTCGTTTGCACCCATAGGCAATCCTTTCTTTGCTGAATTTTCAGGGAAGCTCTTGCCGATTTCGTCAGAGCTTCCTTAGATCCTACATTCGGGCAATTTTTGTCCCTTTTTCGCAGATTATACCACGAATGGACGGCCATTTCAACGGATTCTCCCGGAATGAACCGGTTAAGGATTTGTAAATTTTATGGGCGCGCAATGCCGGTACTGCTCTGCAGCACAGTACCGGCAGGTCAAGGCGTAAAAATCCTACTTTGGGAGGATTCCCTTTTCCCTCCGCATAGGCTACAATAGAGTAAAATTACCGATGGTGTGCGCCGGGAAGTTTGAAAGTGCTGGAAGGCTGGTGTATGATTTTGACAAAAAACATTGTAATTCGCCCTCTGCTTCGGGAAAAATTCCAGAAATTTCTCCAAGGGCAGCGAATTTTGTTCTTTGGGGCACCCTGCGGCTTCGGAAAAACCACCGTGGCGGAGGGGTTGCTTTCCGGTCGGGCGGTGCTCCGGCGCAGCGGGGAGGATGAGACTCCCATCCCGGAGGGAGGAGACTGGGATATCCTACTGGTGGATGATTTTCAGCGGATGTCTGAGAAAGCCGTTCAGACTTTGTGCGGACGGATCCGCCGGAGCCCTGAACGCCGGTTCGTTTTCCTGTCCCGGGGCGCGCCTCCCGGGTGCATGATGGCCTTCCAGTACGCGGGAATTATGAGCGTCATTTCCCCCGGGGAACTTCTGCTGGACGAGGAGGACATCCAGACCCTGTTCCGGATGCAGAAGCTACCGGTGACGAGAAGCGAGATTGCCGGCATTCTGAAGGCGTCCATCGGCTATCCTCTGGGCGTGGTCATCACCATCCGGCTTATGGCCGAGGGGATGCCCTTCGAGCCGAAGCTGGTGAGCGAGGCCTTCCGGGAGGTGTACCGGTATTTTGAGGCGGCGATCTTCATGCCGCTGGATCTGACGATCCGCCGGTTTCTGCTGGAGCTGGCTCCCTTCGAGACCATCAACCTGGAGCTGGCGAAGATGGTCAGCGGCGATGTCCGGGCCGGCCAGATGCTGGACTGGATTCAGAAAAATTCCTCCATGCTTCAGGAGAACGGGGACGAGCTGTACTTCTGGCCCCAATATCGGGACTTTCTCCGATGGGAGATGGAGAAAACCTTCCCGGACAGCAAGGTCAAGGCTCTGCTCAGCCGGGGCGGCCTGTATTATGAGCTGAAGGAGGATTACTCCAGAGCCATGGAGTGCTACAGTGCCGCGGGAGACCACGGGAAGGTCTCGGAGATTCTGGTGCGCAACGCGGAGCTGCATCCCGGCATGGGTCATTACAGCGAAATGGAAAAATACTACCGCAGTCTGCCGGAGTCGGAGATTCTGGAATCTCCCGCCCTGATGCAGGGCATGTGCATGCTCTGCGCCCTGGCGGTGGATTATCCCGGCTCCGACCGCTGGTACGAGGCACTCAGACGGTTTTCCCAGGAGCGGGATCCCCAGGACGCCGCGGCCTGGCAGGCCCGGAGCCGGCTGGCCTGGCTGGACGTATCTCTGCCCCAGCGGGGTGTGGAGGGGCTGACCCAGACCATCCCGGCGGTGGTTCGGCTGATGACCGACAAGGAGGTCAGCCTGCCGCCCTTCTCCGTGACCAGCGCCCTGCCCACCATCATGAACGGCGGCAAGGATTTCTCTCCCTGGAGCAAGAAGGACGACCTTTTGTACAGCACCATCCGGGTGCCTGTGGAGAAACTCCTCCGGGCGGACGGAGTGGGTCTGCCGGACTGCGCCCTGGCCGAGAGCAAATTTGAAAAGGGCGAGGACATTTCCCAGCGGCTTCTGACGGTGGTTTCCCGGATGCGGGAAATTCAGCAGTCCGGCACGCCGGACATTGAGTTTGCCGCCTGCGGCCTGCTGGTGCGCAATTACATCGACCAGGGTCGGCTGGAAAACGCCCGGCGCACCCTGGAGCTTCAGCGGAAGCAGTTTGTTGAGCGCGGCCAGCTGCGGTTTCTGCCGAACCTGGACGCGATGTCCTGCCGGGTGGATCTCCATGGGGGCGATCTGGACAGGGCGGACATCTGGTATCGGGAGAAGGCTCCCAGAGACCCGGTGCACCTGAACATACTCAAGCGTTACCAGTACCTGACCCAGGCCATGGTGGAGCTGGCGGACGACGACCCGGAGGGTGCGCTGCTGACCCTGGCACCGCTGGAAAGCTACTGCGCCGCCTGCGGCCGGTACATCGACAGCATTCATCTGAACGTGCTTTCCGCCCTGGCTCTGTACCGCCTGAGGGACGGACGGTGGAAGGAGCGGATGCGCCGGGCACTGGACACCGCCGGACAGTTCCGCTTTATCCGCACGATCAGCGTCTACGGCGGGGCGGTGCTGCCCCTTCTGACCCAGCTGGAGGGGAAGGGGGACGAGGCCTTCCGCAAGCGGCTTCTGATCCAGACCCGGAAGCAGGCGGCGGCCACGCCATTGTTCCTGCAGCCCCGGCTGTCTCCCGGCGAGGAGCTGACCACTGCGGAAAAGCAAATCCTGCGGCTCATCTGCGCGGACAAGAGCAACGCCGAGATTGCCCAGACCATGAACATCAAGCTCACCACCGTGAAGACCCACGTCAGCCATATTCTGGAAAAGCTGGACGTGAACCGCCGCAGCGAGGCCAAAACCGCCGCTATCCGCCTAAGGCTCATCCCGGAGGATTCGTAAATCTTCCTCAAACGTCTGAGAACCAATATAGAGCGCGTAGGGGTCGATGCCCACATCGACCCATCCGACATGTCAATGGCATTGACTGGCGGGACGATGTGGGCATCGTCCCCTACGAAAAACCCGTATTTTCGCATTCATTAAGTAGTCCCTATTTTCCAAAAAAGGAGAATTGTGTATGAAACGAAGAATATTCAGTTTGTTCCTGGCTCTGACCCTGGTGGTCGGAATGCTGCCCGCCCCGGCCTTCGCCGAGGAGACGGAGCATGTCCATACCACCGAGGCGCCCACCGAGGCTCCTGCAACGGAAGCCCCGGCGGCGGAGCCTACCCAGCCGACCACGGAAGCCCCAAAGGCCACCGAGGCTCCCGCCCCGGAGACCACGGCGGCACCGGCGGAAGCCCAGGCACCCACGCAGGACGAGGCCGTGACGGCGGCGCAGGCCATGATCGACGCGCTGCCGGACGTGGACGATATGTCCGAGGGCTACATCGACGCTCTGGAAGCGGCGTACTCCGCTTTTGAGGCTCTGACCGAGACCCAGCAGGCGCAGATCACCGGCGTGGAGAAGCTGGAAGCCCTGTTCGGCTGGGTGAACGGCCAGGTGTCCACCCTGGCGGATGATGTAAAGGAAATCTCCGGCGACGTGACCTGGAGTGACAAGACCTTTACCACCCCCGTCAAGCTCACCGGAGCCACCACCCTGACCCTGGAGGGTACCAACAAGATCGAATGCGACGCGCCTTTGGATCTGAATGGCTTCAAGCTGACCATCAAGGGTACTGGCACTCTGGAGGTCATCGGCGACGGCAGGAGCAAAGAGTATCAGTGCAACGGCGCCATCTTTGACAGCACCTACACGGGCCGTACAGCCGGTGCCGGAACCCTGATCCTTGAGGGCGGTACCGTTAAGGCCAGCGGCGGCACGCATAACGCCATATCCCTTTATGCCGTGGATTTGAAGGGCGGCAACCTGGAGGCCTACGGCGGCGTACGCTCCGGTCTTGCCTGTTCCTACCTGTACGCGCGCAGCGGCTCCATCTACGCCACCGGCGGTGAATATGGCATCTACGCGGCAGTCCATAGGGGCGCATACAATCTCGGCAATCTGACCATTCTGGCTTCCGACGAGAAGGAAGCATCGCCGGCGGAAATGGATGAGGGAGATATCGACGAAATCAACGATAACGCCAAGAAGAAGACTTACTACATCGGCGAAGTCTCCGGCCCCATGCTCTCGGTGAAGGCCCAGAAGGGTACCCTCTATGAGGACACTGCCAATCAGACGGCTACCTTCGCCATTTCCGCCAGGAATGTGGATACGACTACCCTGAAAGCCCAGTGGGTGGGAGACCACACCGGCCTGACGCAGCGCCTCTCTGCCGATGGCAAGACGCTGACGGTGACAACGGACGCAACCGTGAAGCAAGGCACTTACAGCCTGACCGTTACCGTCGCCGATGCGGACGGAACCACGGTCTTCAAGACCGTCACCGTCACGGTTTCCGGCCCTCCCATCACCATCACCACCCAGCCCAAGGATGCCTCCGTCAGCTGCAAGAATGGGGATTTGGATTCCTGGCAGGGCGACAAGGAAGTCCTGGTGGCCGGCACCCTGGCCGAAGGTCTGACCGGGAACATTTCCTACCAGTGGAAGCTGGGGGACGGCACCGTGCTGGAGGGCTTCACCCAGTCGACCGTCACCCTGAAAGACCTTTATCAATACCTTTCTGGCGAGGCCAAGCTGACCAAGCAGACCGACAAGCCCTGGCTGTCCACCGCCAAGGTCTACTGCACCCTGGCCTACGGCAGCTACAGCGTCGATACCAACACCGTCACCCTGACAGTCAATACCTGCGCGCATGACCTCGCCAATCCTGACGGCACCTGCCAGCAGTGCGGGGAACCCTGCAGCCAGGAACCGATGCTGGTTCACGAGGACGGCACCTATATCGTCGTGCAGGAAGAGTCCGGAATCGGCCCGGCTGAGGTGGGCGGATTCCTGATAGGCGGCGGAACCTTCTACCTGACAGATAATGTGCTGTCCAGAGAAATTAACGCGGGCAACACCACGGCAGGCGACAAGGACGTGACCCTGGATTTGCAGGACCATACCCTGGCATGGCTGCAAATGGACAACTTCCCCTACGGCACCTTCACCCTGAAAAACGGCACACTGGACCAGTGCGGCTACAGCAAGGTGGGGGGCGTACTGATTCTGGACGGCGTGACCTTTGGCAGCGGCTGCTTCCAGGCCACGAACTACAATCGTCTGGAGATCACCGTCAAGGGGAATACGCTCTTCCGGGAAACCGTTTCCTTCAACAACGACTACAGGGACATTCACCTGCAGGGCGGCACCTATGAAAAGGGCATCAGCGCGAGAGACGGCGAGCAGGCACTGGCATTCCTGGACGAGGGCTTTGCCTATCAGGATTCCGATGGCAATATTGTGGATGCCTCCTATGCGGGGAATATCGATGGCATAAAAATCCAGGTTGTGGAACACACATGCGACTACGTTAACGGCAAGTGCGCCTGCGGCCGCAGCTGTGACCACGAGGGTACTGTGGACGCGGACGGCTACTGCACCTTCTGCCATGCGCTGGTCTACCCCTACGCCATCGGGCAGACCCGGTACACTAGCCTGGAAGATGCCCTGACCGCCGCCAACGCCGGGGACACCATCACCCTCCGGGGCGACTTCTACCAGGGCTACATAACCGAGGAGATCAATAAGTCCGTGACCCTGGAGTTGGGCAACCATACCCTGACCGGCGGTGCTGAGGATCCGGTGCTCCTGGTTCTGGCGGAGGATGTGACCATCCAGAACGGCACCGTCGAGAATACCAACCACGCCAAGTCCAGCCTGGCGGTGACGGTGGGCAAGGTGAGTTCCGTCGGGGAGCTGACCACGAAAAACGTCACCTTCATCGGAAGCGATAATGGAGTCAACCCCCAGGGCTCCGCCCTCCACGTCATGTCAAAAGGCCAGGCCAGGGTAGAAAGTGGCACCTATAATGGCGGTATCTATGTGGAGGGCAATCTGACCATGACCGGCGGCTCCGCAACCATACTGGAGCGGGGCTTTGGCGGCACGGTTCAGCTGTCCGGCGGCAGCTTTGGCCGCATCTGCTTTGCCAATCCCCCGGAGGACTACGAGGGTCTGCTGGCCAAGGGCTATGCCTATCAGGTCGGCGGCGAGCCGGTGGAGGCGGGGAGTATGACCGACTCCGCCAAGGCGCAGGTCGTCAAGTGTACCCATCCCGACGGTCTGACGGGAGACACCCCCTGTCCCTACTGCGGCAAGACCTGTGACCATGAGAATGTCAGTAAGGAAACCGGCCTGTGCCCGGACTGCGGCTATCAGGTCTATGGGGCGAAAATCGGCGATACGCTGTACGCCACCGCGGAGGAGGCACTGGATGCCGCCGCAGACAGTCAGACGGTGAAGCTCCTTGCCGACGGCACCCTGGCCGACTATAAGCTGGACAAAAACATCACGCTCAGCCTGGATGGGAACACCCTGCGCGGTGACAGACTGAGGGTAACGGGCAATGTCACAGTCAGCGACGGCGGCGAAATCAATGTACCCATGGAAATCACCGGGGGGCTGACCCTCGAATCGGCGGCCAGCCTGCTCGGAAATGTGACGGTCAATGGCTCCGGCAGTTTGGTTATGGATAGTGCCCAGGCCACGGCTCAGGGAATCACCGTCATTGGCAGCGGCAGCTTCGAGCTGCGCAACGGCAGTATCGCAAGGCTCAATGTCGCGAGCGGTAAGGCGACCCTGTATTCCGGACGCATCCATTATAGCGTGTCCGTGAGCAACGGGAACCTTCAGTCCATTCTGGCCGATGGCAGGGCTCTGGTTCTCATGGCAAACGGCAACGTTGTGGATGGTACCCAGACTACGGCGGCCGGAAAAATGGAAATCGCGGATCATACCCACACCTTTGGCGAAGACGGCAAGTGCGCCTGCGGCGTTCAGGCTTCGATCCAGGTGGAGGCCGGGGAGGACAGCTTCTATTTCGGCGATTTTGAGGAAGCGGTCAACAAGGCCATGACCCTGTCCGGCTCCACGGTGCGTCTGCTGGCGGACGTGACCCATTCCGGCAGCAGCAATATCTATATTGACAGCGGCACCTTCACCATCGACTGGAACGGCCATACCCTTTCCGGCAGCCCCTGGAACAATCTGCTGGTCATCAGCAAATCGGCCAACGTGACCCTGACCGACAGCTCCGACAACAATGCCGGCGGCGCGCGCAATACCGGCCTTGGCACGGCGGTGTGCGTTGGCGTGGATAGCCCAGGCAGCGTAAAGATCCAGGGCGGCACCTACTCTCCCAATGTAACGCGGACGGCTCGCTGCTATGGCAAAGTCCAAATCAGCGGCGGTGTCTTTAAAAACGACCGGAATCATGGCAGTAACTGTGCCCTTTATAATGAAAGCGGCAGACCGCTGTCGGATATGCTGGCAGACGGCACGGCGTTTGCCTACGACAAAGACGGCGGCGAGCTTCTGAATGCCTACAGCACGGACATGTCGGATCACTACAGAAACGTCTATGTGGTGGCGCATACCCATGACTTCGAGGACGGCGTGTGCGACTGCGGCTACGAATGCCCTCACGAAGGCTGGATGGATGACGGTGTGTGTGATCTGTGCGGTATGGTCTTCGCGGCTTCCGTGACCAAGAACGGCGTGACCACCGGCTACGCCGAACTCTTGACGGCTATCACCGAGATTTGCGGTGACAAGAGCGGCACGCTGAAGCTGCTGGCGGACGTGAATAGCACGATGCTGAGCGTTGGATACTTCCCAATGAATGGCACCCTGGATCTGAACGCAAAAGAGCTGACCGCAAATTTAAATTGCCACCCGGAACCCGGTCTGCGGATCGTGAACACCGCCGATACCGAAGCCACACTCGCCGGACTGTATGTATCGACGGCCGAAGGCGGCAAGGTGACCATTGACGATACAACCGGAAGCATTCTATTCCGAGTGCTGGAGATTGACAACGGCTCCCTGGCGGACCTGCTGCCCGAGGGCGGTGCGTATCAGAAAGAAATTGGCGCAAAACCCTGGATTTCCGCAGAGGAAGCGGCAAGTAGCAAGCAGCTGTCCTGGGTGCGGGTGCAGGAAGCCCCCGTCAAGAGCGTGACCCTCACCGCCAATAAGGACACCGTCACCTATGGCGAAAGCCAGACCGTGACCCTGACCGCTGACAGCACGCTGGCCGATGCCGTCTCCGCCCGCTACGCCTGGGCCGAGGTGCTGTCCGACGGCACTGTCCAGACCTTCACGGAGGAAGTCGACACCAGCTTCACCCTGCCGGAGGGCGTGAGCGGGGGCGTGCATACCTATAAGGTCTCTGTCACCGCGGACGGCTACACCCTGAGTAAGACGATCGAGATCACCGTGACCAAGGCCGAGGGCACTCTGACCAACAAGGACTACCCCACGGCATTCACCTACGGCGAAACGATTCCCGAACCTAAGCGTGAAAACTTCATCTCCAACAATCTGGACGGTGAATTCAGATATTCCTGGGAGAGGAAGCAGGATGATGGGCTAGGCACGCTGCCGGCAGGCGAGGTTCCCAGTAACGCGGGTACCTACTTCCTGCATGTGGAGATTGCGTCGGACGGCAACTATGAGACCGTTCGGAACAGCTTCACCGTGACCATCAATCCGCTGACGATCACCAGCGAGAATATCGTCTATGACCTGGGCGATGATCTCATTTACAACGGCAAGTCCCAAAGCCCCACGTTCCGGAGCATCACTGCCAACGGTAAGGAACTGGATTACACGGTCACTGGCAACACCGAAACCAATGCCGGAAGCTACACCATGACCGTTACCGGCCGGGGTAACAACTTCACCGGCTCCGTGGAGATCGACTGGAAGATTCTGCCCAGAGACCTGTCAAAGGCTGATGTCACCCTGGGCGACGCGCTGACCTACAACGGCCGGGAGCAGACCCAGACCGTGGATTCCGTCACCCTGGAGGGCATGGACAGCCCGCTGACTGAGGGCAAGGATTTCCAGGTCATTGCCAATACCCGCACCGATGCCGGGCCCTATTCCCTGTCGATCGCACCGGTAAACAATAACTTCACCGGCAGCAAGGATGTGCCCTGGAGCATTGCCCCCATGGATATCTCGAAAGCCACAGCGGTGAGAGTCAGCCATGACCCCCTGACCTACAACGGCCAGCCCCAGACCCCCACCGGTGTCACTGTCGTTGTGGATGGCCTGACCGCGACGGTGGATGTCAATGCCTCGCCGCGAACCAATGCCGCAATGTACGACATGACCGTCACTGGCACCGGTAACTTCACCGGCAGCCGAGCCGTGAACTGGTACATTCACAAAAAGAGCATCGAAAATGCCGAGACCATCGCCATGGACAAACAGCTGACCTATAACGGCCAGGAGCAGACCCAGAACGTGGTTTCCGTCACCGTGGATTACCTGGACGCGACCTTTGAAGTCACCGGCAACACCGGCACCAATGCCGGAAACTACACCATGACCATCCGTGGTACCGGCAACTTCACCGGCACCCTGGACGCGGGTTGGAACATTGCCCCGAAGAGCCTTGGTAAGGCCACGATCGTCCTGGGTGACGACCCGACCTACAATTTCGGTCAGCAGACCAAGACCGTGACCTCCGTCACCGTGGATGGGATCAGCGGTGCTTTGACCGAAGGCGTGGATTACACGGTCAGCGGCAACACCGGCACCGATGCCGGGGACTACACCCTGAGAGTCTTCGGCAAGGGCAACTTCACCGACGGCAAGGAGATAAAGTGGGCCATCAAGCCACTGGATATCACGGATAAGGTAACGACTATCCTCGGCGACGGGAATCCCGACCTGATCTACAATGGCAAAGAGCAGACCCCGAAGATTACCGCTGTGCGGGTGAAAGTTGCCACGGAAGAGAAAGAGATAACCTTCCGAGTCGATGTAACACCCCAGGTCAATGTCGGAAGAGACTATCCTATGGCGATCGTCGCCACCGGCAACTTCACCGGACGGATAGATGGGATTACTTGGGAAATTAAACCCAAAGACATGTCCAATGCCGAGGTCGTCCTGGGTGAAAGCCTGACCTACAACGGCAGCCAGCAGACCCAGACCATTACCTCCGTCACCGTGGACGGCCTGAGCGTGGACTACACCGTCACCGGTAATACCGGCACCGATGCGGGAAGCTACACCATGACCCTTACCGGCAACGACAACTTTACCGGCAGTCAGGAAGTGTCCTGGAGCATTGCCAGGAAGGACATTGGAAATGCCAAGATCACCCTGGGTGAAAGCCTGACCTACAATGACGAGGAGCAGACCCAGACCGTGGCTTCCGTCACCGTGGACGGCCTGGACGTGCCGACCTACACTGTCACCGGGAACACCGGCAAGAATGCCAATAATGACTACACCCTGACCGTCAAAGCCGACGGCAACTTCATCGGCACCCAGACGGCAAAGTGGAGCATTGATCCTCTGGATATCTCGAAGGCCGCCACGTTTGGTGTCATGTTCGATGACCCAACCTACAATGGCCAAGCGCAGACTCCGGACGTTGTCTCCGCGGAAGTGCTGATTGGCACGAAGCTTGTGAAGATAACCTTCCAGGTCGATGTGACACCCCAGGTCAACGCCGGAGAGTATAAGCTGGCGATCATCGGCACCGGCAACTACACAGGCCGAAGAGATGGGATTACTTGGAAAATCAAACCCAAAAGTATAGCACATGCCGAAATCGTCTTTGGCCCTGAGCTGACCTATAACGGTGAACAGCAGACCAAGTCCATCACCTCCGTCACCGTGGACGGCCTGGATGTGACTTACAGCGTAGTCGGCCGCAGTAACACCGGAACCGATGCCGAAGGCTATGCGCTGTGCATCGAGGGCACCGGCAACTTCACCGGCATCTGTTTCGATGAATTTGAGATCGCCAGGAAGGACGTGACCATCGGGAACGTCACCGTGGAAAGCACCAAGGTCTACGACGGCACCACCACGGCGAATATCACGAGCGTCGGCACGCTCTCCGACAATTACGACGGGGACGGGCTGCAAATCGTTTCCGGCACCGCCGCCTACGACGATAAGAACGTGGGTACCGGCAAGACCGTCACCTTCACGGGCTTCTCCCTGTCCGGCGATCGGGCGGACAACTACAACTTGGTTGGCCAGCCTGACCCTGTCACCGCGGACATCACCGCCAAGCCGATCACCCTCACCGTGAGCGTGAAGGATAAGGACTTTGACGGCACCACCAAGGCGGTGCTTGACACCGTGACCCACACGGATTTCGTGGCGGGGGACGATGTGAAGCTTGAAAACGGCGAGCCTAGCTTTGCCTACCCCTGCGTCCGGGCGGATATCCCCATCGGGTTCACCGACTTCCGGCTGACCGGCGCGGACGCGGGCAACTATCAGCTCACCAATGCCCAGCCTGAGGGCGTGACGGCGGAAATCCATCCCACACCCAACTACCTGGACGTGACGAACAAGCCGGAGTTTGACGGCAAGACCACCGTGACCATCGACGGCCAGGAATATCCCATTGAGGAAATGGGCGACCGGCGTTATGTGAACCTGCCGGAAACCGGCGATCTGCTGACCATCTATTCCTTCCAGAATGGCACCCAGGAAGGCTCCTACACCAACTATCCTACGGGTATGCAGGTGTTCCGTATCACCCGCCAGGAAGGCGGCGCGAAGGCCGAGGAAATCACCGAGCTTGCGAACCTGCTGAACTATGTCGGCTGCTCCATCCGGATCACCGGCAAGAAGGGCATCCGGATGATCACCGCCATTGACCAGACCGTGAAGAAGAGCCTGATTAATAAGAAGGGTCTGGCGGGCTACACCCTGGAGGAATACGGCACTGTGGTGCAGTGGGCGGACTCCCTGGGAAGCGACACCCTGAACCTGGATAGCGGCAAGGGCAGCTACGCCTACAAGAAGGGCAAGGCCGACCCGGTCTTTGCCAAGGTGGACGGCATGGTGCAGTACACCAACGTGCTGGTGGGCTTCTCGGATGCCCAGCTGGAGCCGAATCTGGTCATGCGCCCCTACATCAAGCTGAAGGACATCGCTACCGGCGAAACCGTTACCCTCTACGGCGGCTGCGTCACCCGCTCCATCGGCTACGTTGCCTGGCAGAACCGGAACACCTACAAAGAGGGTACCGCAAGCTACAAGTACGTCTGGGGCATCATCAACAAGATCGAGGATACCAGCAAGTACCCCACCAACTAAGGAGGCGGACGGATGAAAAAGTTCTTTGTGATTTTTCTGGCACTGACCCTTTTATTGGGGGCGGGCTGCTCCAATCAGACGGAGCAGCCCACCGCCCCGGCGGCGGAAACGGCGGCTCCCACCCAGGCACCTACCACGGCTCCCGCCCAGACGGAGCCGGTTGAGACCACCACCCCCGCCCCCCAGACGGTGGAGGGTACCATTCAGGGCATCCACGTTCCGGCGATCCTCAGCTTCCCCCAGCGGGGCGACATCGTCCAGGTGGCGGGCTACGCCGACGAAGCTACGGCCACGGTGACGGTGGGAAATGCCCAGGGTACCCTTGACAAGGTGCTGCTGTCCTTCGACGGCGACCCGGCCTACGAGAGCTGGAACGCCTACGCCAAGTATAACACAGGGCTTTACGCCAGCTATACCCTGGTGGGCGACCCCGTGGAAACCTTAAAAACCAACACGGTGCTGGAGGTTCTGGACGATCTGGATGTGAGCTACCTGGTGAAAACCGGGGAGACCCTGGGTTATGTGGAAAAGGCCAAGGCCAGCAAGTGGCGCATTCAGAGCGGCGGCTCCAGCTCCGGCAGCTCCGGCGGCAGCAGCACCGGCAAGGACGGAGGAGAAATTTCTCTCGCCGGCTTTGAAGGCGATGCTCGCCCGGTGCTCCTGGCGGACACCGTGAAAACCGGCGCGGCTCAGGTTCGGGCTGACGGCGGCCGGGTGGTGCTCAAGTACTTTGACCGGGGAGATAAGGTGCAGCTGGTGCTGGACACCGATGCGGCTCCGGAAATTCCGGGCTATGCCCTGATCCTGGAGGACGGTGTGTTTGCTTACATTCCTGTGGGCTGGGTGGAAAAGCCCGGCGATGAGGGCTTTGAATCCTGGGAGGGCTACGCAGGCTCCAAGTGTATGCTGTACGACAATTTCGAGCTGGCAGGCGAGAGCCTGGGTCAGCTGACCGGCAACAAGAAGATCACCGTTGTGTGGAAGAGCGGCGACGTGCTGCTGATTGAGTCCGAGAAGGGCGTTTCCTATGTGGCGGAATCCTCCGCCCGGACGACCCCCATGTCCAGAAGCAGCGGCAGCGGCTCCTCCGGCTCCGGTTCCTCCGGCTCCTCCGGCTCCGGCGGCGGCAGCTGGACCCCGCCCAAGCGGTAAGGTAATATGGAAAATCCCCTATGTCGTTTTCTGACGACATAGGGGATTTTTGCATATGAAGAAAAAGAGACACCTTGTAGGGGACGATGCCCTTCATCGTCCCGCCAATAACTTCGTACAAAGGGACGATGTGGGCATCGTCCCCTACGGATTCTATCGATGGCGTCCCGTCACTTTTCCTCGGCACTGCGGATATTCCGGACGTGCATATAGACGGTATTCTTATTGATCCCCAGCAGCTCCGCAACCCGGACGATGCTCTCCTTGAAGCTGAAAATGCCCTGGGCGTACAGCCGCTCCACAATGACCTTGTTCTTGCAGGCGGTGGGAATGGACTTGTCCCGATGTACCTCCGTGGAGACCCGCTCCACCATGTCCGCAATCAGAGACTGGGAACTGGTGGCGAAATTCTCCATCGGCGCGGGAGCCGCAGGAACCAGCAGGGACGGCGTTTCCGGCAGCAGACTGGCCAGCACCTCGGAAAGGGGAGTGTCCAGGTACAGATTCATGCACAGCAGGCCGATGATCCGCTGATTTTCCCCCCGAATGGGGATGGTGGTCGACTTCAGATGGGTGCCGTCCTTCTTGGTAGTGAAATAATTCTTGGCCGCCACATAGGAGCGGGAGGCCCGGATCTCCGAGAGCATCTGCAAGGCCAGATCGGTGATGGGGGAGCCCACCACCCGGCCGGTGTGGTGGCCGTTGCAGATGGCGATGACGGAGCTGGAAAGGCTCGCCAGACTGTGCAGCACGATTTCATAGTGGGAACCCAGGTAAGCGGAAAGTCCGGGCACCATGGCGGCATAGGAGTCCAGAATCGCCCTGTCTACGGGGGTCAGCGTAATTTCAATATTGTTCATAAACAGCTTCACGGCGCAGACCGCGAATGCCTCCTCTTTGCAGGTTTGACCCCGGCATCCTTCATCCGCAGGAAGAAAAAGTGGGGAAGGAGCCAGGAGTATGCATATTTCCAAAACCATATGCTATTGTAACGAGAATTGGATAAAAAAACAAGTTGTGAAACCATACAAAAATTTTTTCACAGTAAACAAAATTTTAGCCACTAAAATTATTGACAGTTCATAGGGGAGCGTATATAATGAAGACACTTCCGAAAGACAATTGCCCACCACAGGTAAACAGCTTCGGAAAATGAGACAATCTGATTTGGAGGAAAATCCATGAAAATCATTCATACACCCAACGCGCCCGCCGCCATCGGCCCCTATTCCCAGGCGGTTGTGTCCAACGGAACCCTGTATGTCAGCGGCCAGATCCCCGTGGATCCTGCCACCGGTGCCTTCGCCGGCGATACCATTGCACAGCAGGCGGAGCAAAGCTGCAAAAATGTGGGCGCCATCCTGGCCGCCGCCGGTGCGGACTTCGGCAAGGTAGTCAAGACCAGCTGCTTCCTGGCGGACATGGCGGACTTCGCCGTGTTCAACGAGGTTTACGCCAGATATTTCGTTTCCAAGCCCGCCCGGGCCTGCGTGGCAGTGAAGACCCTGCCAAAGGGGGCTCTGTGCGAGATCGAGGCCGTCGCCGAGGTTTGATTTTGGGCAATCCCACATGATTGCGTCTGCGGCCTTCACCGGATCTTTTTCCCCAAGGGTGCGGTTTGAAAAACTTGAAATACACAAAGTATTCCTGCGCTTTTCAAATCTTCCCTTGAAGAAAAATCTCTCGCTGAATGCACTTGCCGAATCCTGCGGGAATGCCCTGAATGGGTGCGTGCATTTGCTGTATGACACAGCGGCGCACCGAACAGGAATAAACCGGCTGACCTCCGGTTTATCAATAAAAAATACGAGAGGAGTCAATAGTTATGAAGAGAATGCTTGCCATTGCGCTGGCCGCGCTGCTGGTGTTCGGCCTGACCGCCTGCGGCGGCACCATTGAAAAGGCCGAAACCCCTGCTGCTTCCGCCGCCACCGGTGCTGCCGGAGAAACCGTCCAACCCAAGCAGGTGGTCGTGGGCGTGAGCATGGCTGCCACCACCATGGATCCTGCCCATGAGTACGAGGCGGATGCCGAGATGATGCTGCACAGCGTCTATCCCACCCTGGTCACCAGCGATTACGCCGATGAGTCCAGGATCCTGCCCTGCGTGGCATCCGACTGGACCATCTCCGACGACGGCCTGACCTACACCTTCACCCTGAACCAGGGTATCAGGTTCACCACCGGCAAGGAGCTGAAGGCTTCGGATGTCGCCTTCTCTCTGAATCGTCTGAAGGGTGCTGCCGGAAACCCCTCCTTCCTGATGGAAACCGTGGAGAGCGTAGAGGCCACTGGCGACTATGAGGTGGTCATCACCCTGTCCGAGCCCAATCCCGCTCTGCTGAACATCCTGACCCGTGCTTCCTCCGGCGTGTATGATGCCGAGGCCGCCCAGGCCAACGGTGCTACCTGCGGCACCGACGATGCCGGTCAGGCCTATTTCGACAGCACTTCCATCGGCTGCGGCTCCTACAAGATTTCTTCCTTCAACAGCGGCTCCGAGCTGGTGCTGGTGAAGAACCCGGATTCTTACTTCACCGCCGGAAACGTGGATACCTATATTATCCGCAACATTGCCGACGCAGCCACCCAGCAGATGGAGCTGGAGGGCGGCGACCTGGACTTTGCCCTGGATCTGACCGCTGACCAGACCGCTCTGCTGGAGGGCAACGAGAACATCAGGCTGGTGAGCTTTGACACCATGGATATTTTCTTCCTGGGTCTGAACGCCAGCGAGGAATACGGCAAGGAGCTGGCCAATCCCACCGTCCGTGAGGCCATCCGCTACGCCATTGACTATCCCGGCCTGTGCGCGCTGGCCGGCAACGGCGCCAAGACCCCTGCGGGTATCATCCCCAAGGGCTTCCTGGGCTACGCCGGGGAAACCACCATTACCCGGGATGTGGACAAGGCCAAGCAGCTGCTGACCGATGCGGGCTATCCCGACGGCATCAGCTTTACCATGGGCGTCATTCCTGACATGGCTCCCGACGGTGTTTCCTTCATGACCCTGGCTCAGAAGGTTCAGGCGGATCTGGCCGAGGCCGGTATCACCGTGAACATCGAGCCTCAGGAGGTTGCCGTCTATCTGGAGGGCTACCGGGACGGTACCCAGCAGGCCGTCATGTGCCAGTGGGGGCCGGACTACAACGATTCCAATAACCAGCTGGCCTTCCTGCCCGGCAACACCGTAGGCCTGCGCCTGGGCTGGACTGCCGACATGGATCCGGAGCTGGCCGATCTGGCCGCTCAGGCTGCTGTGGAAACCGATAACGACAAGCGTGCCGGGCTGTTTGAGGAAATTCAGAAGCAGATGGATCAGAAGAATGCCCCTGCCGTGGTTCTGCTCCAGGCCGGTAAGACCTGGGCGGTGAGCAGCCGCCTGACGAACCTGACCGTCAGCCCTGCCTTCGGCTTTGACTTCGTCAGCCTGGATGTCCAGTAAGGCTTGAATTTTTAGGGCAGCAGACCTTTCCACAGCAAAGATGCTGCATGGAGGGTTTGCTGCCCCCTTTTATAAGAGAAAACTCTGATTCAGAGCTTCCGCCACGCCACGATACTTTTATGAGGTCCTGAACATGAATATGGTGAAATACATCCTGAGAAGAATACTGCTTATGGTCATCGTGCTGGCGGGCGTTTCCGTCATTACCTTCGGCATTGCCCATAACATCCCCGGTGACCCGCTGGCGGCCAACCTGGGGCAGACGGCCATGAGCGACCCCAAAATCGTCGCCGCCTACACGGAAAAATGGGGACTGGATAAGCCGGTTGCGGTTCAGTACTTCAATTACGTCAAGAATTTCCTGTCCGGCGACTGGGGTACCTCCATCCGCACCAAGCGTCCGGTGCTGGAGGATCTGGCGGAGGCCATTCCCGCTACCTTTGAAATGGCGACGCTCGCTACCATTTTTTCCATTGTCTTCGGTCTGCTCTTCGGCATTTTGTCCGCGGCCAAGCACAATAAGCTGCCCGATCACGTCCTGCGGTTTCTGTCCTTAGTCGGCATTTCCATCCCGGCCTTCTGGCTGTCTATCTTAATGATTTACGTCTTCTATCTGAAGCTGCACTGGGTGCCCGGCTCCGGCCGGTTCAGCTCCCAGTGGCTGGGGGCCAAGTTCCCCACGGGCTTTCTCATCTGGGACGCCATCACCTGCGGGGAGCCGGAGCTACTAAAGGACGCGCTGAGCCATCTGCTCATGCCGTCGCTGGTGCTGGGCGCGTCCACCATGGGCATTCTGACGAGAACCGTCCGCTCCAGCACCCTGGAGGCCATGCAGATGGACTATCTGCGCACCGCCCGGGCCAAGGGTCTGAGCCAGGGTCGGATCCTGTGGAAGCATGTGACGAAGAACGCCCTGATCCCTTCCGTGACCATGTTCGGCCTGTGCTACGGCTCCTTGCTTGGCGGCACGGTGCTGGTGGAGACCCTGTTCTCCTATCCGGGCATTGGCCTGTACGCCTATAAGGCGGCTTCCACCCTGGATTATCCCGCGATTATGGGAACCACGATCCTGATTGCGGCCATCAATGTGTTTATGAACTTTATCGTGGATATTATCTATGCCTTTATCGATCCTCGGATCCGGTACTGAAGAAAGGGGAGCGGATGTATGAATCAAGTCAAGAAATTGATCCGGAAAAATCCCCTTGCCTTTCTGGGCATCCTGATCTGGATCGTTTTCATTGTTTTCGCAATTTTCGCACCGGTGATTGCTGCCTGTGACCCCTTGACCCAGGATCTGACCAGCCGGAACATGGCTCCCTCGGCTGCCCACATCTTCGGTACGGACAGCCTGGGTCGGGATATCTTCTCCCGGGTGGTCTACGGTGCCCGGATTTCGGTGCCTTCGGGCATTCTGGTGGTCATCATAGCCTGCTTCTTCGGCACCGTCTACGGCGCGGCGGCGGGCTTCTTCGGCAAGGCGGCGGACGAGGTGCTCATGCGCTTTGCCGACATGGTTATGTCCTTTCCGGGCATTCTGCTTGCCATGGCTCTGGCCTCCATCATGGGCAAGAGCATGATGAACGCGGTTCTCGCCATCGCCCTGGTGTCCTGGCCCAAGTACGCCAGAATGATGCGAAGCATGGTGCTGGTGGTTCGGGAATCGGAGTATGTCACCAGCGAGCGTGCCATCGGCCAGAGCCGACTGAATATTCTGCTGACCACCGTAATCCCCAACTGTCTGTCGTCCCAGCTGGTGCTGGCCTCCACGGATGTGGGCACCGCCATCCTGACCTTCGCCGGACTGAGCTTTCTGGGCATGGGCGTGATCCCGCCCACCCCGGAGTGGGGCTATATGGTTTCCGACGGCGTTGGTATTCTGAAATACTGGTGGATCAGCTTTTTCCCCGGACTTTCCATTTTCCTGGTTTCCATCGCCGCCAATTTCATCGGCGATGCCATCCGGGATATCCTGGATCCCAGAATGAGAACTCAGAGCTAAGGAGGAAATAATTATGGATTACCAAAGAAGAATTGCCGCTCTGCGAGCCGGAATGGCGCAGCGGGGTCTGGCTGCCTATCTGGTTCCTGCGGATGCCAGCATGGAATATCTGTCCGGAGTCAAGCGGGTGTACCGGAACTATACCCATATGCGCCAGAACTGTCTGGAGCTGGCGGGTCTGGTCATTACGCCTGAGCAGGTGCTGTATTTCATCCCCCGGCTCACCGGTATGGGCACTCTGCCCTTCCTGGAGGGCACCGCGGTGACCAAGGCCGTCTCCATTCCCGATCCCGACCTGACCGGTGAAACCTGGCTGCGGGAGCTGAAGGCACTGGGTCTTTCCGGCAAACACATCGGCGTGAACCGGGACATCCGTGCCCAGGCGGTGCTGATGCTCCAGAATGTGCTGGAGGCCAAGGTCACGGACGAGTCCGATCTGGTGGATTCCCTGCGGGCTATCAAGGACGAAGAGGAAATCGCCCTCATGCGCAAGAACGCGGAAATTGCCGACCAGGTGTATCACGAGATCATGCCCATGATCCGCCCCGGCGAACGGGTGCGCAGCATCGAGCGGGAGATCGAGCGGCTCTTTGAGACCCACGGCTGCTCCTGCCCCTCCTTCCCGGGGGAGTGCATCGTCCTGGGTCCCAATTCCGGCCCTATCTTCGGCATGAACTACGATAAAATCGAGAAGGGCTACACCGTGGCCTTTGACTTTGGCGGCATGTATCAGGGCTACTGCTCCGACTTTGGCCGGACGGTATTCGTGGGCGAGCCGGACAGGGAGCTGGTGCGCTATCACGAGCTGGTGATGAAGGCGCAGCTTGACGCCATGGAGGCGTTGAAGAGCGGTGAATGCACCGGTCAGATGCTCAACGATATCGCCCATGGGGTCATGGATCAGGCCGGAATCGGCGCTCACTTCATCCATCGGCTGGGTCACTGCATCGGCAAGGATGTCCACGAGCGGCCTTTCCTTGCTCCGGGCGAGCATACCGTCCTGAAGCCCGGCATGACCTTCACCGTAGAGCCAAGCATTGTGGTTGTCAGGCGGTGCTGCATCCGGGTGGAGGACGTAGTCCTGCGGACGGAAACGGGCTATGAGTGCCTGAACAGGATCACAAAGGATATTGTGGTCGTGGAAGCGTAACGGGGGGAAACACCATGGGGGAAACATTATTGGAGGTAAAGGAGCTGAAAACCAGCTTCTTTACCGAGCGGGGCGTGGCTCCCGCGGTGGACGGCATCAGCTTTACTGTGCGCAAGGGTCGGGTGCTGGGCATCGTTGGCGAGTCCGGCTCCGGCAAAAGCGTCACCTCCCTGTCCATCATGGGGCTTTTGCAGGAGCCTGCGGGCAGAATTATGGGAGGCCAGATCCTTTTTAAGGGACAGGATCTGACCAGGCTCACCGACAGGCAGATGCAGAAAATCCGGGGCAGCCAGATTTCCATGATTTTCCAGGAGCCCATGACCGCCCTGAATCCGGTGTACACCGTAGGCGACCAGGTCGCGGAAATTTATATCGTTCAGCAGAAGCTGAAAAAGAAGGAGGCCTGGAAAAAAGCCACGGAAATGATGCGCCTGGTGGGCATTCCCAGCCCGGAGGAGCGGATGAAGGTCTATCCCCATCAGATGTCCGGCGGCATGCGCCAGCGGGTGGTCATCGCCATGGCTCTGGCCTGCCGTCCTGACCTGATTATCGCCGATGAGCCTACCACGGCTCTGGACGTGACCATTCAGGCTCAGATTCTCCGGCTGATGAAAAACCTGCAGCAGGAAACCGGCGCCTCCATCATGCTCATTACCCATGACCTGGGGGTCATCCGCCAGATGTCCGACGACGTGATTGTCATGTACTGCGGCCAGATTGTGGAAAGCGGCACCGTGGGGCAGATTTTCTCGAATATGAGCCATCCCTACACCATGGGGCTGCTGGCGTCCATCCCCACACTGAAGGATGACGGGGGACGGCTGAAGGCCATTGAGGGCATGGTGCCCTCCCTGTATGACCTGCCCACGGGCTGCCGGTTCCATCCCCGGTGCCCCTATGCAACCGACGAGTGCCGGGAAGTGGAGCCGGGGCATTACACCCGGTGCTTCCGGGACAGCTTCGGAAAGGAGTAAGCCCTATGGAGAAAAAAGTACTGGTTTCCGTCAAGGATGTCCGGGAGGAATTCCCGGTCAGCACCGGCTTTGCCAAAAAGGGCGTTGTGAAGGCACTGGACGGCATTTCCTTTGACATCTATCAGGGGGAGACCGTAGGCCTGGTGGGCGAGTCCGGCTGCGGCAAATCCACTTTGGGTCGGGTGATTCTGAATCTGATTCCCGCCACCTCCGGCACCGTCACCTTTGACGGCCACGACATCACCGGCCTGTCCGACAGCCGGATGCGGCCTTACCGGAAGGACATGCAGATCATTTTTCAGGATCCCTACGGCTGCCTGAACCCCAGGCAGAAGGTTTACGACATCATCGCCGCCCCTCTGCGTTTGCAGGGCGTGAAGGATAAAAAGGAGCTGGACGAGCGGGTCTTCGGGCTTATGGAGAAGGTGGGTCTGCGCCGGGATTATTACGACCGGTTCCCCCATGAGTTTTCCGGCGGCCAGCGGCAGCGCATCGGTATTGCCCGAGCCATCGCCACCCATCCTAAGTTCATTGTCTGTGACGAGCCGGTATCCGCCCTGGACGTGTCCGTTCAGGCTCAGGTTGTGAACCTGATCCAGGACTTGCAGGCGGAGTTCCAGCTGACCTATCTGTTCATCTCCCACGACCTGAGAGTGGTCAAGCACCTGTGCGACCGGGTGCTGGTCATGTATCTGGGCGTGGTAGTGGAAATGGGCACCAAGGCTCAGATCTACGACCATCCGGCTCACCCCTACACCGGGGCACTGCTGTCCGCGGTGCCGGAGGTGACAGAGGCGGGCATGCCGGACAAGCCCATTCTGGAGGGCGAGATTCCCAGCCCCCTGAATGTGCCTGCAGGCTGTCGGTTCCACACCCGCTGCCCTTATGCCACGGAAAAATGCGCCCAGGAGGTGCCGCCCCTGCGGGATCTGGGGGAGGGTCACAGGTGCGCCTGCTTTTATGACTTCTAACCGTCGGACAGGAGGTAAATCATGAACAAAAGAATCGAAAAATTGCAGAAAATTCTCCAGGAGCAGCAGCTGGACTGGGCACTCTACGCCACCTCCGGCAACATGCAGTACTTCCTGGACGACGACAGCTATGCCTGGCAGCGCACCGCCTTCACCGGCTTCGTGATCTCCGACGGCACCGGCGACCAGGTGGCGGTGCCGGACTGCGTGCTGTGCATCCCCAGCCAGGGAGAGCCGGTGCTGCTCCTGACCCCCATCCGGAACCGGGACATGGGAAACATCACCGTCCGGAAGGTCATTGGGCCGCTGGCCATGTTCACCGGCATGATGGAGGCGACCCTGACAGGAAGCCGCTTTGCCGTGGGCAACAGCTGCTATACCTATCTGGAGGGCTACATCCATGAGTTCAATCCCGGCGCGACGGTCGTGAAGGGGGAGGACTTTGGCAGAAAGCTGCGCGCGATCAAGGATGAGAAGGAAATCGCCATTATCCGCCGTCTGTGCCAGTTTACCGACGAGACCATGGAGAAGGTGACCCATATCCTGAAGCCCGGCATCTCCAACTGGGAGGTGGAGCAGTACATCTTTGAGCTGGGCAAGGAGCTTGGCTGCGTGGAGCAGCCCTTCGGCCCCACGGTCCGGTTTTACCAGACCGGCAAGGAGAAGGTTTTCGCTGTGGATGGCTACCGGACGCCCTCGGTTCTCAAGGAAGGCTCCTCCATCAGCTTCGACTATGGCTACACCTGGAGGGGCTACAACACGGATTTTGGCAGAAGCTTCTACTGCGGCAGGGCACCGGAGGACATCCGCCGGGTCTATGCCGTCTTGCAGGAAGCCCAGCAGATGGTCATTGACAGAATCCAGCCCGGCGACCCCATGACCTACGGCTTCCGGATGATCCACGACCATGTGGAAAAGGCGGGCTACACCGACTGCGTCCGCCATTACTATGATTTTGACCTGCTGGGTCATCAGGTGGGCATTGAGGTGCACGAAGGACCCTGGCTCCATACCCAGCAGACCGAGGTGTTCCGACCCGGCATGATTTTCACCATCGAGCCAAAATTCTGGTGGCCGGGGCACTGCTTTATGCGGGTGGAGGACATGATCCTCATGACCGACCACGGTGCTGAGTGCCTGACGAATTTCGACCGGAACCGGTTCGAGCTGGATGTGTGATATGGAAAGAACCATGCTTGTCAACGGCAGGCTGCTCACCCTGGGGCAGGTGCCTGCCATGGTGGTGCTGAACCACGCCGGGAATCCGCCGGATTTGTTCGGCTACGTCGGCGCCTGCCTGGGTACCAACGCCCCGGACTGGCGCAATCCGTTGCCTGAGGATACGGTGCTTGACCTGGAGGGCAGCTTGCTGCTGCCCGGCTTCTGCGACTTGGACATCGGCCTTGACCGGTTCGCCGGAGAATCCAACGAGTATTACCCCGCCTACCGCTTAGCGGCGGATGCCCTGTACCGGGGTGTGCTGTCCGTGGGTGTCCGGGGCGACGGGGCGGTTCTGGAGGCACTGGAAGGAGTTGCCAATGACTATACCCTCTGGGCTCCTCAGATTGCCCGATGGAACCCGGACAGAATCCCCTCTGCCTACGCCGTCTTCTACGGCGCGCCGGAGAAGGGTACCCGGGAGGAAGCGGAATACCTGCAAAAGGTGCGCCGGGCTCTTCGCCTGGGGAAAATGCCTGCGGCAGCCACAGGAAAAAGTCCCAGAGACCGGGTATGCGGGGTTTCCCCCCTGGTGCGGGCGGCGGAGCTGATTCATCAGGGCGGCTACGGCCGGGTGGAGGCCATCCGGGCCATCACCGAGAACAACGCCTTCCTGCTGGGTCTGTGCCACCGGACGGGTTATCTGAAAGCCGGCCTGGAGGCAGACGTGAACGTGGTGCCCTGGGAAGCCCTGGAGGATCTGCGGCAGCTGCAGAATCTGCAGATGACCGCCCGGGGCGGAAGGCTCATTTGGTCACATATGAAAGCTATGGAGCGCATCCGCTTCTGCGTGGCGGCACCCGGTTGCGAATGAGGAGAATAATATGGAATTTACCAATGCGGAAGTAAACATGGACGTTTTGAAGCGGCGCGCCTATAATATGCGCTGGGCGGAGGTGCCGGAGGGAGTCATCCCGCTGACCGCCGCAGACTCGGATTTTCCCGCCGCCCCGGAGATCGCTCAGGCTCTGAACGAGTATATCAGCGGCGGTTATTTCTCCTACACCCCCAAGCTGGGCTACCCCTCTTTGCGGGAGGCGGTGGCCAAGGCCATGTGGGAGCGCAAGGGCGAGAAAGTGAACCCTGACCTGGTGCTGCCCATCGACAGTGCCGCCCGGGGCATGGACGCCATTGCCAAGACCATTCTGGAGCCTGGGGACGAGGTCATTGTCTTTGACCCTGTTGACCTGCTCTTCGGCATCTCCATGCGTGGCTGCGGAGCCAAGGTCATTCTATATCCCATGAAGCGGCGGGCTGACGGCTCCATCGATTTTTCCGACCTGGAGGATTACATCACCCCCAGGACGAAGATGCTGGGTCTGTGCAACCCCCACAACCCCCTGGGTAAGCTTTACCCCCTGGAGGATCTGGATCATATTCTGTCTCTGTCCGAAAAGTACGGCTTTTACATCATGAATGACGAGGTCTGGTCGGACATTGTCTACCCGGATGCCACCTTCCGCAGCATTCTGAGCCTGGGTAATGATCGCAACAAGCGCACCCTGACGGTCTTCGGCTTCTCCAAGAGCTTCGGCATCGCGGGTCTGCGGGCAGGCGTGGTCTACTGCCAGGACAAGGCGCTCTTTGACCGGCTGGTGGTTGCTTCCCAGGCGGATACCACCATCGGCGGCGTGTCCTCCCTGACCCAGGTGGCGGCGGAGGCCTGCCTGACCAAGTGCTACTACTGGGTGGACGCGCTGATTGAGCGGCTGACGAAGAACCGGGATTACGCCTATGAGCGGCTGAACAACATGCCCGGGGTCAACTGCGAAAAGCCGGAGGCTACCTTTGTCATCTTCCCGGACATTTCCTCTTTTGGTATGCCGGCGGAGCAGCTGGTGAAGTATCTGGCGGAGCAATACCAGGTCTCCCTGGTGCCCGGCGGCGGCTTCTTCTTCGGCCCCGGCTCCGAGGGTCATGTGCGGCTGTGCCTGGCCACCTCCTTCGAGATTCTGAAGGAGGGTCTGGATCGGATGGAAGCCGGCCTGAAGGCACTGAAAAAGTAAAAATTTCCCCGGTTCTGAAACCAGAACCGGGGAATCCGGATGCTTGGAGATGTAACCGAACATTCCGCTTAATGCGCTACGTTGTTCCGGTCGGTGAGGATGATTCCCTTGTACCGGGGGCTGTTCCGCTCCAGCCAGTAGCAATCTCCCTCCGGGGTGGGATACCGGCCGATGAAGTCGTGAATGGTCTGAAGCGCTTCCTCGGTCAGGTCGAAATTCAGGGTGGCCACATTGGAATCCACATGCCGGGAGTTCCGGGTGCCGATCATCACGGCTCCCACGCCGGGCTGGCGGAGAATGTACTGGGTGGCCACGTTGGCGATCCGCACCCCGTGCCGGTCGGCAATCTGCTTGAGCAGAGGCAGCAGCTGCTGCATCCCCTCCCAGCCCAGGGAGTCGTCAATGATCTGCATGTATTTTACCTGGGAGCGGGTCTCCGGTTCGCCCAGCCCTCAGAGCCCCACGCGCTTCCACAGACATTACCGGCTTCCACCAGCCCGGCTCGCTGAAAATCGTTACGGAAACGCAACCTGCCCGTCAACGGTTTAGAAGCATTCCACCAGGAAAACAGGTGGCTGTCAATAGAAAGCGAAAAATTCCGCAATGGGCAGCGTGTCCCTGCACTGCGGATGAAACCCCGGCGCCCTCTTCCGGGCGTAGAAAAGGAGCAGCATATGAACATCAAGGACAAAATGAACAGCCGCTTCCGTCCCTTGCAGGGCGGCATTTTCGCTAAGGCTCAGAAGGCGGACGTGGGCGACGGCGTGGCCAAGTTCCAAGCCGCCGGCGGCGAGGTCATGGCCTGGGCGGACCCCTTCTACCCGGATCCTTCCGTGCCGGAATCGGTGAAGAATGCCATGCAGGCGGCTCTGGCCGCAGGTACGCCTTCTCACTATACCCTGCCCATCGGCATGCCGGAGCTTCGGGCGGTGCTGGCGGCGGACATCACCCGGCGGACAGGGCTTCCCATCGACCCCAACCGGAACGTGATCGTCACCCCCGGCTCGGACAGCGGCCTGCTGTATGCCATGATGCCCTTCCTGGAAGAGGGGGACGAGGTGCTGGTCCCGGATCCCAGCTACCCTTCCAATTTCCTGAACCCCAAGCTTCTGGGGGCGGTGCCGGTGGCGGTGCCCCTGTATGAGGAGGACAACTACCAGCTTCGGCTGGAAGAGCTGGAAAAGCGGGTGACGCCCCGGACGAAAATGGTGCTCATCACCCATCCCAACAATCCCACCACCACGGTCTTCCGCCGGGAGAATCTGGAGATGCTCTGCCGCTTTATTGTGGAGCACGACCTGATCCTGGTGTCCGACCAGGCCTTCCAGGATCATATTTTTGACGGCATCGAGTTTGTCCATCCCTGCACGCTTCCGGGCATGTGGGAGCGGACGGTGACGGTGTGCTCCATTTCCAAGGGCATCGGCCTGTCCGGCTTCCGGATCGGCTACGTCTACGCCTGCGCGGAAATTATGGACACCCTCTACGGCGGGGCGGTGAACGTGCTGGGCGCACCCTGCACCCTGTCCTCCATCGGCGCCATCGCCGCGGTGAAGGATCGGGCGTACCTGCAAAGTAACTTTGTCCGGCTGGAACGCCGCCGCCGTCTGGCCTACGAGAGCTTTCACGATATCCCCGGCGTGTTCATGCGGCCCTCGGAAAGCGGCATTCTCTCCTGGCTGAATATCGAAAAGCTGGGCACCGCCGACCAGGTGGTGATCCGGCTTATGAAGGATGCCGGGATCATGGTCAACAGCGGCATTCCCTACGGCACTCAGGGCAGGGGACACATCCGCATTGTCACCGCCTGCTACGCTTCCGACGGGGATGCCCGGCAGCGGTTTGACCGGATCCGCGCCGCCCTGCGGAAGATGGCGGAGGAAAATGGACTGGCGTAGATTTTCGCTGAAGCGCAGAAAACAGCATACAACAGCAGACGCGCACAGCTGTGCGCGTCTGCTGTGACCCAAAGCATCCCGGATTCCTATCGGAAATCCGGGATGCTTTTTATTCGGGTGGAGTTTTGAAATCTTTTTCCAGTAAAATCTATGTAAAATCTTAATATTATCCGGGAAATTCCGCAGAATTTGCCGCAAGAACCCTTTTCGGCTTCTTGACAGTGGGCGCGTGGCTGCTCTATAATTGAAACAGTCTTTCCGACAGTCGGAGCAAAAGAAGGGATTGCCTATGAACCACAACTATTTCCTGCTGACGAACCTTTTATCCGAGGATGAACGCAGAGTCATTACCAGCATCACTTCCCATATTGAGCGCGGCGAGAAGCGCGTGGGCATTCAGCAGATCGCCGCGGAAAATTATCTGTCCGCGGCGAGCATCGTGAAAATGTGCAAGCGGCTGGGCTTTGACGGCTACAGCGAGCTGTACTATCATCTGAGCCGCCAGCTGCTTTCCACCGAAAGCCGAACGGAGGAGACCCTCAAAGCACTGGTGGATAACTATTCCGACGGCCAGATTGAAGCCTTCTGCGCCCTGATGCGCGCCCGCCGGGATGGAAAAATCTTCACCACCGGCGAGGGATTTTCCAACATTGTCGGGGATTATTTCGTTCAGCGGCTGTCCATCTGCGGTTTCATGGCTTTCAGCAATGTGCATTTTTACGATTACATGATCTTCCGGGAGGCGCATCAGGGAACCGTGGAGGCAGAGAACGCGGTGATGTTTGCCGTCAGCCAGAGCGGCGAGACCGGCCCTGTGCTCAACGACGTGCGCCATGCCAAAAAGCATGGGCACAAGATTGTGTCCTTCACCCGCCGGGGGGATTCCACACTGGCTCAGCTGTCGGATCTGGTGTTTGTGCTGGACGGGGTGAAGCAGACCCTGGCCGTCAGCCTGCCGAATCTGTTCTTCGGCCATGTGATTCTGGTATTCGAGGAGCTGATGGCCAGTCTCTTCGGGTTCGAGGGGCAGGCGCAATAAATACTTTTTTCACGCAAGCGGAAAATCTTTTCCATGGCTTCTGTGCTATAATCGGATTGCGGCGGAAAACGACCGCTTTCTGCCGCGGTACGCCGCTCCCCGGGCAGCCCGGCGGAGCATTTCGAGAAAGCTGATTTATGGAGGTATTTTTCATGAAAAAGAGTCTTTCCCTTCTGATGGCACTTGTGATGCTGGCAGGCGTTCTGGCCGGCTGCGGTGCGAAGACCACCACGGAGGCACCTGCCGCTACCACCGGGGCTCCTGCTGCCGCCGCCACTACCGCCCAGGCAACCGAGCCTGCCGCCAAGACCATTGAAACCCTGAAAATCGCGTTTGTTCCCTCCCGGGAGCCCCAGGAGATCATCACGGCGACTGAGCCTCTGAAGCAGCTGCTGAAGGATGAGCTGGCCAAGGAAGGCTACAACGTGGAAAACGTGGACATCACTGTGGGCACCACCTATGAGGCGGTGGGCGAGGGCCTGGAGGCCGGCACCATCGATGTGGGTCTGATCCCCGGCGGCACTTATGTGCTCTATGACGACGGCGCGGATGTCATTCTCACCGCCACCCGCGACGGCCTGAACAAGGATTCCGACAACGCAAAGGACTGGAATGACGGCAAGCCCACCGAGGCCTCCGACAAGCAGGTCGTTTCCTACCGGGCTCTGTTCATTGCCGGCCCCTCCGAGAAGGGTCAGAGCCTGCTGGCAAAGGTCAACGCCGGAGAAGAGCTGACCTGGGATGATCTGAACAGTGCCAACTGGAGCGTTATGAGCACCTCTTCTCCCGCTGGCTACATTTACCCCGCTCTGTGGCTCCAGGAGCACTACGGCAAGGGCATTTCCGACCTGAGCAATGCCGTTCAGTCCGATTCCTATGCCAGCGCCTTTGCCCGTCTGGCCTCCGGTCAGGTTGACGTGCTGGTGACTTATGCCGACGCCCGCCGGGACTACGCCGAGCGCTGGAACACTGAGTTCAACCGGACTGGCTCCATCTGGGAGGAGACCGGTGTCATCGGCGTCACCGCCCCCATCTATAACGACACCATCTCCGTCAGCAAGAACTCTCCCATCATGGACGCGGATCTGATTGCCGCTCTGCAGGATGCCTTCATCAACATCGGCAATACCGAAGAGGGCAAGGCCGTTATCGCCATCTACAGCCACAACGGCTACCAGAAGGCTCAGGCCTCCGATTACGACAATGAGCGGGCGGCTCAGAAGCTCATCCAGGAGCTGTCCGCCGCCAAGTAACATACCGTAACTTTCCCAGCGCGGGGAGGACTTGCACGGCAGAAACCTTCCGCTGTGCGGGTTCTCCCCGCCTTTGGCTTTCAAAATGAGGAGACAATATGATCGAATTTGACCATGTATCCAAAGTCTATCCCAACGGCACCCTGGGTCTGGACGATGTGAGCCTGACCATCCGGGACGGGGAATTTGTGGCCATCATCGGCCGCTCCGGTGCGGGCAAATCCACCCTTCTGCGCGCCGTCAACCGGATGCACCCCATAACCGGCGGGAAGCTCACCGTCAACGGCACCGACGTCAGCTCTCTTTCCGGCAAGCGGCTGCGCCGGTTCCGCCGGGGAATCGGCATGGTGTTCCAGTCCTTCAACCTGGTCACCAGAACCAGCGTCATTCAGAATGTGCTGGCCGCCTGCGTGCCGGATATGCCCTTCTGGCGGGTACTGCTGGGTGCCTTCCGCCGGGCCGACAAGATCAAGGCGCTGGAATCCCTGGAAAAGGTGGGCATCCTGGATAAGGCCTATTCCCGGGCGGATCAGCTGTCCGGCGGCCAGCAGCAGCGGGTGGCTCTGGCACGAACCCTGACCCAGAACCCCCACATCATTCTTGCCGACGAGCCGGTAGCGGCGCTGGATCCGGTGACTGCCCGGCAGGTCATGGAGGATTTCGTCCACATCAACCAGGAAATGGGAATTACCATCCTGCTGAACATCCACCATGTGGAGCTGGCACTGGAATACGCCCAGCGGGTCATCGGCATCCGCTCCGGCAGGATCGTCTACGACGGACCTGCGGCGGATGTGGATCAGGCGGTGCTGGATGCCATCTATGCCGACACTCCGGAGGCAAGCCTATGAGCCTGTACGACCACGTTTTCCGACCCCGTCGGTACACCCTGTCCGACGGCACCGTGGTGGCGGAGAAGCGCAGCCGGGCTCCGCTGATTCTGCTGATTCTCGCGGTGCTCACGGTGCTGTCCGTCCGGATCACGGGATTTGACCTGACCGTACTGGTCAAAAAGGGCAGTAAATTCTTCGACATCCTCAGAGCCATGTTCCCGCCCAATACGGCCTATCTGGGGAAAATCTGGCAGCCTTTGTGGGATACCATCAAGATGTCCTTCCTGGGCTCCTTCATCGGGGCGGTGCTGGCGGTACCCTTTGCCGTGGCGGCGGCCAGCAATATCGTGACGAACCGGGTGGTGGTGTTCCTGGTGCGGCTGTTTCTGAGCCTGGTGCGAACCCTTCCCACGCTGGTGTGCGCCCTGATTGCCACCTATGTGTTCGGCCTCGGCACCATGGCCGGCACCTGCGCCATTGCGGTGTTTACCTTCGCCTATGTGGGCAAGCAGCTCTTTGAGATCATCGAAACCGTGGACATGGGCCCCTTTGAGTCCATGGAAGCGTTGGGTGCTACCCGGCTCCGGGCATTCCTCACGGCGGTGTTTCCCCAGGTGCTGCCCACCTACCTGTCCGTTTCCCTGTTCTGCCTGGAGGGCAACGTGCGCTACGCCTCCATTCTTGGCTATGTGGGAGCCGGCGGCCTGGGTCTGATTATGAACGAGAAAATCGGCTGGCGGGAATACGACAGCCTGGGCATGATCCTGATCGTCCTGTTCGTGACGGTGATCCTCATCGAGAGCGTCAGCCATGCCCTGCGCAAGCGACTGATGTAGGGAGGAACGGCATTATGAATGATTCTATCGCGAAAGCCTACGCCTCCGCGCCGAAAACCTGGGTCTGGAAGCTGCTGGCGGCCTTTGTCGTGGCCTGCCTGCTTGCCTGGTCCGGCTCTGCCGTATCGGTGAGCAACCCCACCGGCAACGGCCTGGAGGTGGCGGGCAATATCCTGTCCGGCATTTTCCATCCCTCGGCCACGCTGCTGCTGACCTTCGGCACCAACGGCGTGCCCTATCTGCTGCTGGAGACCTTCTGCATTGCCTTCCTGGGAACCATCGTCGGCGCGGTGATTTCCCTGCCTTTGTCGTTTCTGTCCGCCAGCAATCTGGTGCCCCGGTTCATTGCGGTGATTGGCCGTCTGCTCATTGCCGCCATCCGCACCATCCCCGCCTTCGTTTATGGCCTGATGTTCATCCGGGTCACAGGCCCGGGCCCCTTCGCCGGACTTCTGACCATGTCCCTGTGCTCCATTGGCATGGTGTCCAAGATGTTCATCGAGAGCATCGAGGATCTGGACAAGCGGATCCTGGAATCCCTGGATGCGGCGGGCTGCACCACCTTCCAGAAGATCCGCTACGGCATTCTGCCCCAGCTGACCGCAGACTTTATTTCTACCGTCATCTACCGCTTCGACATGAATCTGCGGGACGCCACGGTTTTGGGTCTGGTGGGTGCCGGCGGCATCGGCGCACCCCTGATCTTCGCCATGAGCTCCTACCGCTGGAATGAGGTGGGTGCGATCCTGCTGGGGCTTATCGTACTGGTGCTCATCATCGAGGCCATCTCCGCCCGGATCCGGGAAAAACTGGCACGGGGGTGAGGAAATGGACAAGCAGCTGACCATTTACTTCACCTCCGATCTGCACAGCTACATTTACCCCACGGATTACCGCAGCCCCGGGGAGCGGGATCTGGGTCTGTTCAAGTGTGCCAACCGGTTCCGCAAGGACGGCAGCACCCTGGTCATCGACGGCGGCGATCTGCTCCAGGGCTCGCCCCTGGGAGCCTACTGCCACGACACCATCGGCAGTGCCGCCCAGTTCGGGGAGATGATGAACTGCTGCGGCTATGACTATGTGACATTGGGCAACCACGATTTCAATTTCGGAATGCCCTATCTTGAAAGCTATCTGGATGCCCTGGACGGGTGCTGCGTCTGCGAAAACGTCCGCCGTCCGGATGGCACCAGCCGGTTTCCTGCCCGGGTGCGGGTGCTGGAGAACGGCCTGCGTGTGGGACTCGTTGGCATTGTCACCGACTATGTGAATGTCTGGGAGCGGCCGGAGCATCTGGCGGGCATTGCCGTTACGGATCCGATGGAGGCTGCCCGGCAGGCACTGGAAGCCCTGCGGGGGAAGACCGACCTGACGGTATGCGTGTACCACGGGGGTTTTGAGCGGGATCTGGCCAGCGACCGGGTGCTCTCTGCCACCCGGGAGAACATCGCCTACCGGATCTGCCAGGAACTGGATTTCGACATTCTTCTCACAGGACATCAGCATATGTCCGTGCCCGGCCAGATGGTTCAGGGCACCTTTGTGGTGCAGCCCCTGGACAAGGGACAGGAATTTCTGCGTGTCACGGCGGTGCGCCGGAATGGCCGGTGGGATTTTTCCAGCCGGACGGTTCCCGCCGGTGGCAGCTGCCCTGACCGGTGGCTTGCGGAATTTGCCGGCATGGAACGGGGTGCTCAGAACTGGCTCAATCAGGTGGTGGGTCACTTGCCCGCGCCTATGACTACGGACACCCCGGTGGCCATGGCCGCCCGGGGAAATGCCCTGGCCGATTTGTTCAATACCGTCCAGCTGGCCGCCAGCGGCGCTCAGATCTCGGTGACAAGTCTGCCGAATGACCCGGCGGGACTGCCCCAGACCGTTCGGCGGCAGGATGTGCTGAATGCCTATCCCTACGCCAACACCCTGACGATTCTGCGCATCACAGGTGCGGTGCTCCGTCAGGCCATGGAGCGCAGCGCGGAGTATTTTACCCGGGAGCCAGATGGCAGTCTCCGGGTTTCGGACGAATTTCTGAAGCCCAAGGTGGAGCACTACAATTACGATTATTACGCAGGAGTACACTACGTCTTTGACTGCGCACGCCCCAGGGGCAGCCGGGTGGTGGAGCTGAGTGTGGACGGACGACCCGTGGCGGACACGGATACCTTCACCGCCTGCCTGAGCAGCTACCGGGCCAGCGGCACCGGCGGCTACGAGTGCTATGTGGGCTGTCCGGTTCTGGGAGAGATCGGCACGGAAATGTCCGATCTTCTGCTGGACTTTTTCCGGGTTCATCCGGAGCACCTGCCCCTGAAGCCCGGCACCTTCCGGGTGCTCTGAGCGGTAACAATACGGACTCACCGGAAAGCTCTGCCGCTTTTCGGTGATTTTCTCTTGCAACCCGGAGCCGGAGGGCGTATAATGAGGAAAATACTTTCCGGGAGGAAATCATCATGAAAGAAAACAGAAAGCTGCTTAAGGAGATCCTGCGGGATGTCCGCCGGGATATGACCGACGAAGAGGTGCTGAACCTGCTGGCGGACAGTCAAGTTTCTGCCAGTCCCGAAAACGACCGGCTCACTCTGGGCCAGCGGGCGGCGGATACCATCGCCCGGTTTGCCGGAAGCTGGGCCTTCATCTTCACCTTCACCAGTGTACTTATCGCCTGGATGGTGGTCAATGTGATTCTGGCGGTGAAGGCCTTCGATCCCTATCCCTTCATTCTGCTGAACCTGGTGCTGTCCTGCGTGGCGGCCATTCAGGCTCCGCTCATCATGATGAGCCAGAACCGTCAGGAGGAGAAGGATCGGCGCAGAGCGGAGAACGACTACAAGGTCAATCTGAAAACGGAGATCATGATCGAGGATCTGTACGATAAGCTAAACGCCGTCCTTGCCAAGCAGACGGCACTGGAAAAGCGGCTGGACGCCGCGGATAAGTCCGGCACGCAGAGCTGAGAGGAGCCGCGCCCGTCCGGCGGGGAATATCGCGAAAAACACAGCCGCGGAAGGGGCAATTGCCCCTTCCGCGGCTGCGCTGTTTGGAAGATTCTCCGACCGGGGGAGCAGGAAAAGGCAAAAGCAAAGTGCACAGTTCAAATGGGTATTTTTTGTCAATATGCTTAATACAGAATGGAAATATTTCGCAAATTCGTGCAAATGCTATTAAACGGTGGCAATCTGCGAAATGAAATTTCATCCAAATCCGGAAGTATTGACAAAGTCATTTCGTGATGCTAAACTGTGGCCATCCTGGAAACAAAGCCAACAACCAACACAAAAGTAGGAGGAAATTATGAAAAAGATTCTTGCATTGCTGCTGGCCACCGTTATGGTTCTTTCCTTATGTGCCTGCGGCTCCGGAACCGACAACACCGCTTCCGCCGCTCCTGCCGGGAAGACCGATTCCGCCGCTTCCGCCCAGTCCGGTGCGGGGAAGGACACCGCCATCCTGGCAACGTCCGACGAGCCCTACCGGTTCTTCGCCCAGTCCAAGCAGAGCTGCTCCGGCGCGGACAACTTGGTGCTTTCCAACGTCTATGACTGCCTGCTGCGTCTGGAGGCCGACGGCACACTGACGCCCGCTCTGGCGGAAACCTACGAGGTCTCCGATGACGGTCTGGAGTACACCTTCCATCTGCGCAAGGGCGTGAAGTTCCACAACGGCCAGGAGATGACCGCTGAGGACGTGAAGTTCACCTACGATTACGGCTTTGAAGGCCCCATCGGCACCGCCCTGTTTGTCAACTACAAGCAGTGCGACATCATCGACGACTACACCGTCAAGATGACCCTGTCCAGCCCCTACGCGGCTTTCCCCTACGGCGTGGCCTCCCGTCTGGGCGGCATCGCCTGCAAGGCCTATTTTGACGTGGTGGGCGACGACGAGTACGTCAAGAACCCCATCGGCACCGGCCCCTACAAGTTCGTCGAGTGGGTCAGCGGCGACCACACCACCCTGACCGCCAATGAGGATTACTGGGGAACCAAGCCCAGCATCCAGAACATCATCATCCAGATCGTTGCCGACACCAACACCCAGGTTCTGGGCCTGCAGAACGGCGACTATGACGTGGTCCGCAACCCCTCCATCGACGTGTGCACCCGTCTGGACGGCAATGCCGACGTGGCCTGGGACAGCACCCTGTCCACCGGCCGTATCACCCTGTATCTGAACGACTGGACCGGTGCCTGCAAGGACATCAACTTCCGGAAGGCCGTTCAGGCCGGCATCGACAAGCAGATGATCAACGACGGCGTTTACGCCGGCCGCAGTGAAGTGCTGAACGTCGATATGTGCTCCAACTACCTGAGCTTCGTTACCGAGGCCGACGGCGTGAACGTGGTTGCCTACGATCAGGAAGCCGCCAAGGAGTACCTGTCCAAGTCCAATTACAACGGCGAGGAGTTCGCCCTGTCCGTTCCCAGCGGCTCCGCCCTGGAGAATGTGGCCAAGATCATCCAGGCACAGCTGATGGAGATCGGCATCAACTGCACCGTCAAGGCTACCGACTATCCCACCTATTCCGGCGAATGGAAGGATCGTACCTACGAAGCCTACATTCTGAACAACCTGTGCTCCCTGGTGGACGCGGACGGCATGTACACCGGCCACCGTCTGGACAGAGATGCCTGGGAGAACCGGGTGTTCCAGCGCGACGGCGAGATTTCCGAGATTCTGCTGAAGGCCCGGGCGGCCCAGGGCGACGAGCGGAAGGCTCTGTACGTCGAGGCCTGCAACATCGTGACGGAAGAAGCCTATGACGTGCCCCTGGTCAACGACCTGGCGACCATCGCCTATCGCTCCAACATGAGCGGCGTGAAGGCCCACTGCCTGGGCAACATGTACTTCGGAGACTGGAGCTTCAACTAAGGAATCCCTCAATTCCCGAGAACTGACTGCGTAAACGGGGAAGCGGAACGGTGACACGCCGCGCCGCTTCCCTTTTTTCACTTCCATTTGCCCGTTTTTGCAAGGAGGAAATCAATGAGCTGGTTAAAATACGCCGGGAAGCGGCTGCTGATGCTGATTCCGGTGATTATCTGCGTAACGTTTGTGCTGTACCTGATCCTGTCCGCAGCCCCAGGCGATCTGGCAAGCTCCCTGCTGGGCGAGGATGCCACGCCGGAGCAGATCGCGGAGAAGAAGGCCGAGATGGGGCTGGACAAGCCGCTGCTGGTCCGCTATGTCCGCTACATGGGCGGCGTTCTGCGGCTGGACTTCGGCGAGTCCTGGATCAACGGTGAGGCGGTGCTTGCCCGTTTCGCCCGCCGTCTGCCCAATACGCTGCTGCTTTCCACGCTGGCAATGCTGTTTGCCGTGTCGGTGGGCGTTCCCCTGGGTATTGGCTCGGCCATCAAGCAATACAGTCTGCTGGACTACGGCAGCTCCTTTGTAGCAATGCTGCTGTTCTCCCTGCCGGCCTTCTGGCTGGGCACCATGTGTCAGGTGCTGTTCTGCCTGACGCTGCACTGGCTGCCCACCTCCGGCTTTGACTCCCCCAAGTCCCTGATCCTGCCCACCCTGATCCTGGGCGCCAACACCATGGCCACCATGATCCGCATGAGCCGCACCAGTATGCTGGACGTGATCCGGCAGGACTACATCCGCACCGCCAAGGCCAAGGGCGCACCCAACGGGACGGTTATCCGTCATCACGCCCTGCGCAACGGCATGATCCCCGTGGTGACCCAGATCGGCGTGAGCTTCGCCGGTACCATCGGCGGCGCGGTGGTCACGGAGAACATTTTCACCATTCCGGGCGTGGGCACCATGCTGCTGAGCGCGGTGAAATCCCGGGATGTTCCCGTGGTGCTGGGCACGATCATTTTTGTAACGGTGATCGTGGGCGTCATCAATCTGCTGGTGGATCTGCTGTGCGCGGTGATCGACCCCAGAATCGACCTGGCATCCTGATGGAGGGCAAAGCGTATGTTGAAACGTCGTAAAAAATCTCTTTCCGAATACAGCACCGGCGAGCTGGTCATGTTCCGCTTCCGGAAGAACAAGCTGGCCATGTTCGGCGTGTTCCTGCTGGCCTTTGTGTTCCTGGCGGTGCTGGCGGCTCCTGTGCTGAGCAGCTACGAAAACGTGACCAAGCTGCACATTTCCGATCGGTTTACCAGCCCCAACCCCATGTATATTTTCGGCACGGACGAATTCGGCCGTGACCTGTTTGCCCGGGTGCTCTACGGCGGCCGGATCTCCCTGCTGTGCTCCTTCGCCATCATCGGCATTGCCTTTGTGGTGGGCGCGCTGATCGGCGGCGCGGCGGGCTTCTTCGGCGGCAAGGTGGATACCCTGCTTATGCGGGTGGTGGATATCCTGATGGCGGTGCCCTCGTCGCTTCTGGCCATGGCCATCATCACCGCCATGGGCAACGGCGTATGGAAGCTGGTGGTGGCGCTGGCCATCTCCCAGGTGGCAAGATTTGCCCGGATTGTCCGCTCCTCCGTGCTGACGCTGCGCAATGTGGAGTTTGTGGAGGCAGCCAGGTGCTATGGCTGCAGTTCTCTGCGGATCATCCTCAAGCACATACTGCCCAACGGCATCGGCCCCATCATCGTTTCCGCTACCCTGTGCCTGGGTCAGACCATCCTGAGCATTTCCTCCATGGGCTACCTGGGTCTGGGCGTTGCCTCTCCCACCCCAGAATGGGGCACCATCATCTCCGAGAACAAGATCAACATTCAGGCCTATCCTTACCTGGGTCTGATTCCCGGCATCTGCATCTGCCTGACCGTTATGGCGGTCAACTTCATCGGCGACGGCCTGCGGGATGCCTTCGACCCCAGAACCAAGAAATAAGGAGGACGAACAGATGGAACGCAAACAAGAAAACCTTTTGGAAATTTCCGATCTGACCGTCCGGTACAATACCGACGACGCAGTGGTTCACGCGGTCAACAACTTCAACCTGAAGCTGACCCGGGGCGAGGCCCGGGGCCTGGTGGGGGAGACCGGCGCGGGAAAGACCACTCTGGCACTTTCCATCCTCCGGCTGCTGCCGGAGCGGGTAGGACAGGTGGCCGGCGGCTCCATCGTCTATGACGGCCAGGAGCTTCTGAAGCTGCCGGAGGCGGAAATGCTGCCTCTGCGGGGCAAGCGGATCTCCATGATCTTTCAGGATCCCATGACCAGCCTGAACCCCACCCAGACCGTAGGCGACCAGATTCTGGAGGTGCTGAATCTCCACTTCCCGGAAATGACCCGGGACGAAAAAATCAAGCGGATGGAGGAAATGATGACGCTGGTGGGCATTCCGCCCCAGCGGAAGAACAGCTTCCCCCATGAGTTCTCCGGCGGCATGAAGCAGAGAATCGTGATTGCCATGGCACTGGTTGCCGAGCCGGAGCTGCTGCTGGCGGACGAACCCACCACCGCCCTGGACGTGACCATTCAGGCTCAGATTCTGGAGCTGATGAAGCAGCTGCGGGAAAAATTCAACACCTCTGTCATGCTCATCACCCATGACCTGGGCGTGGTAGCCCAGTTCTGCGATTCGGTTTCCGTGGTTTACGCGGGACGGGTGGTGGAGTACGGCTCTGTGGAGACCGTGTTCCAGCGGAGGGAGAACCATCCCTATACCGCAGGCCTGTTCAACTGTATCCCCAATCTGGAGGATGACCAGCCCCGGCTGCGCCCCATTCCTGGCCACATGGCTGATCCCAGAGTGGAGTATCCGGGCTGCTGCTTTGCCGACCGCTGCGAGTACGCCACGGAGCAATGCCGGACGGAAGCACCCACCATGCATGTGTGCGGCGGACACGGCATTCTGTGCCACCGCTATGCCCAGAAGGAGGAGTTCTGATATGGCAACGCCCCTTGTTGAGACGAAAAATCTGAGAAAGTATTTCAGAACCGGCGCGGGAACCCTCCATGCCGTGGAGGATGTAAACCTGAAGATCATGCCCGGCAAGACCCTGGGCGTAGTGGGCGAATCCGGCTGCGGCAAGTCCACCCTGGGCAGAACCATCCTCCGGCTCCAGCCGGCTACCGCCGGTGAGGTGCTCTATAACGGAGAGAATATCCTCAAATATCGGGGTCGGGATATGCAGAAGATCCATCTGAATATGCAGATGGTCTTCCAGGATCCCTACAGCTCCCTGGATCCCCGAATGTCTGTGCACAACCTGATTGCCGAGCCGGTGCAGGTCTGCGGCCTGCTGAAAACCAAGGCGGAGATCAACGACCATGTCCGCCAGATTATGGATATGTGCGGCCTGCCTGCGGATCAGGCAAACCTCTATCCCCATGAGCTGGACGGCGGCCTGCGGCAGCGGGTGGGCCTGGCCAGAGCCATGGCGGTCAGCCCTAGGTTTATCGTCTGTGATGAGCCGGTGTCCGCCCTGGATGTGTCCATTCAGGCGCAGATTCTGAACCTTCTGATGGATCTTCAGGAGCAGCGGGGTCTTTCCTATATGTTCATTACCCACGACCTGTGCGTGGTCAAGCACATCAGCGACGAGATCATGGTTATGTATATGGGTCAGGTGGTGGAGCGCGCGAAGACCGGGGAGCTGTTCGCCAATCCTGTGCACCCTTATACCAAGGCTCTGCTTCACGCGGTGCCCACCATCGACCTGTCCCGGCGGAACCGGGAGGGCTTTATGCTCCGGGGCGAGGTCACCAGCCCCATCAATCCCGCGCCGGGCTGCCGGTTCGCCCCCCGCTGTCCCTATGCAACGGACAAATGCCGGGAGAACGTGTGCCTGAAGGAAGTGGGCGCTGACCATTTTGTTGCCTGTTCTCTTTGCGACTGAATCACTGAATACCGGTCACGCCGGGGCTGGCAGCCTCCGGCGGGCCTGCCATTGGAGGAAGGATATGGATCTCAATTCTATCAAGACGGAGCAGCGCAACAGCCGCACCACCCAGATCGATACCATGAGCACCCTGAGTATGGTGAAGCTGATTAACGAAGAGGACAAGAAGGTAGCCGCGGCGGTGGGAAACGAGGCCGAGCATATCGCCCGGGCGGTGGATGTGATCGCCGCCCAGCTCAAGCAGGGCGGTCGGCTGGTCTACAGCGGCTGCGGCACCTCCGGGCGGCTGGGCATTCTGGACGCTGTAGAATGCCCGCCCACTTACTCCACCGACCCCGGCGAGATCATCGGCCTGATCGCCGGCGGCAACGAGGCCATCTTCCGGGCTAAGGAGGGAGCCGAGGACGACGAGAACCAGGGCGCGGAGGATCTGAAAAAAATCGGATTCGGCAGCAGGGACGTGCTGGTGGGCATTGCCGCCTCCGGCAGAACTCCCTATGTGCTGGGCGCCATGAACTACGCCAAGGCTCAGGGAGCCCATGTTATTGGCATTTCCTGCAATCCCGGCTCTCAGGTGGAGAGGACGGCGGAAATCGCCATTACGCCCACCCCTGGGCCGGAGGTGGTCACCGGCTCCACCCGGATGAAAAGCGGAACCGCCCAGAAAATGGTGCTCAATATGCTCTCCACCGGTGCCATGATCAAGCTGGGCAAGGTTTACGGCAACCTGATGGTGGACGTGAAGCCCACCAACGAGAAGCTGGTGGAGCGGTGCAAGCGCATTGTCTGCCAGGCCACTGGCGTGGATTATGACACTGCCACGAAGGCTCTGGAGCAGTGCGGCTACCGGGCGAAGGTGGCCATCGTCATGCTGAAAACCGGCGGCGATGTGCACGATGCCGAGCGGCGGCTGGAGGCTCACGAGGGTCGGGTGGCTCCGGCGGTGGGGGAGAGCTGATATGGCACACCTGCGCTGTGACTTCCGCTCGGAAGCACTGGAAATGAATACCTCCATGACCGTAATTCTGCCGGAGAAAGCCGACCTGTCAAAGGGGAAGGTGGTGTACCTGCTCCACGGCCTGGAGGATAACTGCACCGGCTGGGTCAGGTATACCAGCGTAGAGCGGTATGCCCGGGAGAAGGGAGTCGCTCTGGTGATCCCGGAGGTGCAGCGGAGCTTTTACACGGACATGGATCAGGGAATGGCCTATTTTACCTTTATTCATGAGGAACTGCCGGAAATCTGCCAGGGCTTCTTCGGCTTCTCCGGGGCTCGGGAGCGGAATTACCTGATGGGTCTGTCCATGGGCGGCTATGGCACGCTCAAATGCCTGCTGCATACCCCCCAGCGGTACGCCGGGGCGGCGGCTTTCTCCGCCGTGGCGGATATCGAGGAATTTGTTCAGCGGCAGAGTTCCGGGGAAAAGCGGCAGCTGCAGGCGATTTTCGGCCGGGAGCTGGAAATTCCGGATGAGGCCAATCTGCTGACCCTGGCGGACAGGGTCGACGCAAAAAAGCTTCCGAAGCTGTATCTGGCCTGCGGCGAGCAGGATGCGCTGTATGATGCCAACTGCCGTCTGGCGGAAAAGCTGGAGAAGCTGGGGGCTGACATCCACTTCGAGCACTGGCAAGGCATCCACAACTGGGCGTTCTGGGACGAGGCGGTTCGCAGAGCCATGGAGGAGCTGCTGTAAGGAGGCTAAAAATGGACTTTATCGCGGGAATTGACGGCGGCGGCACCAAGACCCGGGTGGTCTGTGCCGCGCCGGAGGGAAGGGAACTGGACAGCGCGCTGTTCGGCCCCTTCAATCTGAACAGCATCGGCAAGGAGCGGTTTTCCGCATTGCTGGAGGCGATCTGCGCTTATCTGAACCGCCAGGGTCGGTGCCGGGCACTGTGCATCGGCTCCGCCGGCATCAGCAACGGGGAAATGACCCGTCTGGTGGAAACGGCCATGAGCCGGGCGGGCATAGAAAACTGGAAGCTGGAGGGCGATCAGGTTATCGCCCTCCAGGGCGCCCTGTCCGGCCAGCCGGGCATTGCCCTGATCGCGGGCACCGGCTCCATCTGTTTCGGCAGGAATGGAGCGGGGGAGTACGCCCGCTCCGGCGGCTGGGGCCATCTCATCGGCGACGAGGGCAGCGGCTATGCCCTGGGCCGGGACGCTCTGGGAGCCGTGGCCAGAGCCTGGGACGGCTGGGGGGAGAAGACCCTGCTGACCGGGCTGCTGGCGGAGAAATTTCAGCTGGACGATCAAAAAAAGATCATTTCCTATACCTACGGCGGTGACAAAAGCCGGATTGCCGCCCTGGCGCCTCTGGTGGAGGAGGCCGCGGCAGCGGGAGACCCGGCAGCTCTGGAGATCATCCGGGAAAACGCCGTGAAAATGACCGGCCTGGTAGGGGCGGTCGCCCGCCGGCTGGGACTGAAAAGCGGAAAGGTGGCCATGCTGGGCGGCTTGCTGGAGCACGAAACCCGGCTGCGGAAGACCTTCCTGGCGGAAATGGGCGCCCGGCACCCGGACTTTGCCTGCATCCAGCCGGAGCGGGATGCCGCGGCTGGTGCCCTGATGCTGGCAAAAGAAATGCTGTGAGGTGCATTATGAACCCGATTCTGGAATGTATGGAAAAAGAAAGCCGGCTGGTGGTGGGGCTTATGTCCGGCACCTCTGCCGACGGGGTGGACGGGGCTCTGTGCCGGATCACGGGTCACGGCACCCAATCGAAAATCGAGCAGCTGGGCTTTGTGTTCCAGCCCTTTGCGCCTGAGATTCGCCGGGAGATTCTGCGGCTGGCCAGCGGCGGCCAAGCCACGGCGGCAGACTTCTGTCAGATGAATTTCTTGCTGGGAGGGCTGTACGTCCAGTCGGTGGAGGCACTGTGCGCCCGGACGGGCGTCCAGCCGGGGCAAATTGATCTGATCGGCAGTCATGGCCAGACCTTCTGGCACATTCCGGTGCCGGAGGATTATCTGGGATACCGGTTCCGCAGCACCTTCCAGCTGGGGGAGGCTTCCGTGCTGGCTCAGCGGTTCGGCTGCCCGGTGGTCAGTGATTTCCGGGTTCGGGATGTGGCGGCGGACGGCCTGGGGGCTCCGCTGGTGCCCTACAGTGAATTTCTCATCTATCGCAGTGAAACCGAATGCGTGGCCTTGCAGAATATCGGCGGCATCGGCAATATCACCTGCCTGAGCCCGGCCTGCCGGCTGGAGGACGTGTTCGCCTTCGACACAGGCCCTGGCAATATGGTAATGGACGGGGTTTATGGGGAGCTGACTGACGGGGAGAAAACCTTTGACGAGGGCGGAGCATATGCCGCCGGGGGAACCGTTCACCAGGGTCTTCTGAATTGGCTGATGGCGGATCCCTATTTGCCCCGGAAGCCGCCGAAAACCACCGGCCGGGAGTACTATGGCCCTGCCTATGTCAAGAAAATTATGGACTATGCCCGGCAGGCGCGTATCTCCGGCCCGGACTTAATGGCCACGGTGACGGATTACACCGCCCAGACCATCCGCTACAGCGTGGAGCACTATTTCCCCCGCAGGCCGGACAAGCTCATCCTCGGCGGCGGTGGAAGCCTGAACAAAACCCTGGTGGGGGACATTGCCAAGGCTCTGCCCGGCTGCCGGGTGATGACCAACGAGGATCTGGGCTATGACAGCAATGCCAAGGAGGCGGTGGCCTTCGCGGTGCTGGCAAACGAAGCCGTTTTTGCGCAAGCCAACAATGTGCCCACCGTCACCGGGGCGAAGAATCCGGTGATCATGGGCAAAATCAGTCTGTAAAAACGCCTATGGAACAGAGAATCCCGGCGAAAAGCCGGAAAAAACCGGATTTTCAAGTATTTGGAAAGATTTTTGACCCGGTGATCCCCGGTATCGTCACCGCGGGACTATGCTCAGGCTTCGGGGCATTGATTGCCCAGTTTGTCCCCGGATACCTGGAGCACCCGGCCAGTGCCGCCGTTTACTGGCTGCTGAGCCTGGTGAGCACGGCTTTCCTGAGCTTCATGCCCGCCTGGGTGGGCTACTCCGCCTGCCGGGAATCCGGCGGCACGGCCATTCTGGGCGGAATGCTGGGCATGATCACCGGGCTGGAGGGGGTCAACGATCTGGCTCAGGCGGTGGGACTGTTCAACGCCGCGGACCCGGCGGCCTCTATTTTGTGCAGCGGACGGGGCGGCGTGCTGGCGGCCATTCTGGGCGGCTGGCTTCTGGCACGGCTGGAGGGATGGCTTCACCGCCGGATGCCCAAAAGTGCGGACATGGTGCTTACCCCCTTCTGCGCTGTGCTTCTGGTACTGGTGCCATATCTTCTGCTGGTGATGCCCCTGACAGGGCTGATTTCCACGGCACTGTGCGACGGTGTCCGGCTGGTGTGCACGAGCGAGCACCCGCTGGTGCGGATTCTGGCAGGCTATGGCTGTGCGGCGGTGTTCCTGGTGGCGGTGATGATGGGAATGCAGTATGCCTTCGTGGCACTGTACTCCATGGAGCTGGACAGCTACGGCTATGTGACCCTCTTTCCTACTTTGGCCATGGCCGGAGCGGGTCAGGTGGGGGCAGGGCTGGCATTGCTCCTGAAGGCCCACAGAACCGGAAACACCCGGTTTGCGGGCGTGATCGGAGCCACCATCGTTCCGGGGATGATGGGCGTGGGGTCTCCGCTGCTTTACGGCGTGACCCTGCCTCTGGGCAGCCCTTTTGTGACGGCCTGCCTGGGCGGCGGCTTCGGCGGGGCGTTTATCATGGTCTGGGGAGTGGCCTCCTCGGGCTGGGGTGCTTCGGGTCTTTTGGGCATTCCCATGATGGGGGCTGGACCGGTGGGCACGAAGGGAATGCTGCTGTACTGCGTGGGTCTTGCCATCAGCTGCGTTATGGGCTTTGTGCTGACCTATTTCACCATTTCCGAGGAAAAAGTGCAAAACGCCTGAGTTTCCGCCTTCGCTTCCGGTGCCTGGAAGCGAAGGCGGATTCTTGCGTTTTGGGAAAAACCGTGGTAAAATGAAAAAAATGACCGGGGAGATGATTTTATGAAAAGCGTGCTCATCCGCGCCAAGCAGTACCAGCCCACCGCCAGCGGCGCGGAGCAGGGAGCCCTGCGCTATCTGCTGGAGCATTCCGAGGAAATCCCCCAGCTGAGCGTGAAGGAGCTGTCCCAGCGATCCTTCAGCTCCGCAGCCACCATCGTGCGGCTGTGCCGGAAGCTGGGCTTTGAGGGCTACCGGGATCTGCAGAAGCAGTTGCTTTTTGAAATCGCCCTGCGCTCCCGGGAGGAGACCAAGGGCAACGCCAGGGTCACAGCCGGGAGCATTTCCGACATTATTCAGAAAATTACCTACCGGAATATCGCCTCTCTGGAGGAGACTGTGAAGCTGGTGGAGCCGCAGGTGCTGGAGCAGGCGGTGGATATGGTCTGCCGGGCGGAGTCTGTGCTGCTGTTCGGGCTGGGGGCCTCCCAGCTGGTGGCCAAGGATGCCTATCTGAAATTCATCCGCATCGACAAGCCCTGCTCCTGCTGCGAGGACATTCACTCCCAGTACGTCATTGCCCAGAACTCCAAGCCCAACGATGTGGCCATTGTTATCAGCTATTCTGGCAGAACCGAGGAGATCGTCCGGTGCGCCGAGTATCTGAAAAATCAGGGCACCCCCATCATCGCCATCACCCGCTTTGAGCCTTCGCCCATTTCCCGGCTGGCGGCCTGCTGCCTGAACGTGATGGCCACGGAGGAGCTGTACCGCAGCGGCGCCATGTCCTCCCGGATCTCTCAGCTGAATATGATCGACGTTCTGTATACCGCCTGTATCAACCGGAATATCAGCCAGAATGTGCGGATGTTCTCCCATAACCGGCTGGATACGGATCGGGGCTGAGGCGAGAACCCATAGAAAAAGCGGACAGCCGTGGCTGTCCGCTCCTTTGTTACTGCATGCCGCTTTCGTAGGCCTCGATCATCTTCTTGACCATCTGGCCGCCTACGGAGCCGGCCTCCCGGGAGGTCAGGTTGCCATTGTAGCCGTTCTGCAGATTCACGCCGACTTCGGAAGCGGCCTGCATCTTGAACTGCTCCATGGCCTGCTTGGCCTGGGGGACGTTAAGCTTGTTATTGTTGCTGCTCATTTGAACTCTCTCCTTATTTTGGTTTTTGGAAAGGACACCGGTTTTCTGCGGAAAATCGGCTTTTTCTTTCCGCAGGCATAGCTTGTGTCGTTTTCCGCCACAAATTCCCGGCTTTTTTCGGAAAAACAGGGGAGGAATGGAAAAAGCGAGAAAGAATAACATCTTCCGTCGGCAGCGACCTGTGTATGCCGACATTGCGGCACCGAAATGGAAGGTACATAAGGGATGAGAAAAAAGGATGATTTTTCGTCAATTCGTCAAAATCCGAGTCTTATTTTTCGTGATATTTCATAAGACAATCCGCTAAGAACCCGCCGTTCAGGTAAAACCGGGGAAATCTTTCACGGGAGCGGAAAAAGAATTGACATTTGGCAAAAGTTGAAATATAATGTTGCGTATAGAGATGTAAAAGGATGAACGCGTTTAATGATGAAATAACGGAACGGCCACGGAAGGGTTCTCTTCCTGACCGAAACGCGGATGTCCGGATGGTTTGAGTTGCCTGTTCTCCTTTCCTTTGCCGAGAATCGCATAAAACCGAAGCACATCCGGCGAAATGGAAACAGGATGATTCAAGCTTGCGATGGCGTCCCGTCACCGCAGGCTTGTTGACGTTTTTGGGGAAAATCCGGAAGGCCGCATCCGGTTTCATGGCATTCTGAAGGAGGGGATACTTTGCTGCTAAAATCCGGGATATCATTATTATTCTATAAAGTGAGCCTAATCTGCGGATGAAAATCGCGGAACAGAGTCGGCTCCTGGAATACGCGGACCGGGAATGGTTCGCAAACGGGATATAAACACAAAACTGAGGGAAGAGAGAATACTTATGTATCGAAAAGATTCAGAGGAATGGCTGAAGCATGCGGACTTCATAGCCCTGGACATGATATGCCTGCAGTTGGCCTACGTTCTGGCTTATGCCATTCGGGGACACCAAACCGGCCCTTATGAGACTTTGCTCTACCGCAACATGGCATTGTTTTTGGAACTGGCAGATTTGATTGTCATTTTTGCTTATGGCACCATGAAGAGCGTGCTGAAGAGAGGATATTATGCGAACTTCGTGGTAACGCTGAACCATGCCGTTATGGTGGGGGCTCTGGCGGTTTTGTATTTGTTTTTGCTGCAGCAGGGGCAGGATTACTCAAGATTAACATTAATTCTTACGTTCGTTCTTTACGTTGGAATTACATACATTGTCAGAGAACTTTGGAAGAAGCACCTCAAGAAGGTAATGAAAGACGGCGGGGAGCGGGAGCTTCTGATTGTTACCTCTGCGGATATTGCGCAGCAGGTAGTAAAAAATATGCAGGACAATAATTACGCAAGATACACACTTGCGGGAGTTGTTGTAGTGGATGCTGACTGGACAGGAAAAAGCGTTTGCGGAGTACCGGTGGTTGCGAACGCAGAGACGGCACCGGCGTATGTATGCCAGACATGGATTGATGAAGTCCTGGTGGCTGTTTCAAAGGCCTTCCCCTACCCGGCGGAGCTGATCGATAAACTGACAGAAACGGGCGTGACGGTTCACCTGAATCTTGCAAAGCTTTCTAACACGCCGGGTAAAAAACAGTTCGTAGAAAAGGTGGGAAATTATACAGTCCTGACTACGAGCCTGAATTATGCCTCCACAAAACAGCTGCTGCTGAAGCGGATGATGGATATTGCCGGCGGCCTGGTTGGATGTATTCTTACCGGAGTCATTTGCATTTTTGTCGGACCGGCTATCTATATTGCTTCCCCAGGACCAATTTTCTTTGCCCAGGAACGGGTCGGAAAAAACGGAAAGAAATTCAGGATGTATAAGTTCCGCAGCATGTACATGGACGCGGAAGCGCGCAAGGCGGAGCTTATGAAGGACAACAAGCTCGGGGACGGAAAAATGTTTAAGCTTGACTTTGATCCGCGCGTTATCGGGAACAGAATTCTTCCGGATGGGACGCATAAGACGGGAATTGGCGATTTTATCAGAAGGACAAGCCTGGATGAGTTCCCGCAATTTTTCAATGTATTGAAAGGGGACATGTCGATCATTGGAACGCGGCCTCCTCTGATTTCTGAAACTTCTTTGTATGAACCTCACCACCATGCGAGACTGGCGATCAAGCCTGGAATCACAGGTATGTGGCAGGTAAGCGGACGGAGCAATATTACCGATTTTGAAGAGGTTGTCAGACTGGACAGGGAGTATATTGAAAACTGGAATATCGGAATGGACATCAAGATTCTGCTGAAAACCGTGCTGGTGGTATTCAAGAAAGACGGCTCTGCGTGAGTCCTGGCATTGCAGGCTGCTTGCGGGCTGACCGCATACCGGAGCGACGCGCGGCCGACACAGTTCCCTGAAGTTGGTTTGCCGTAAAAGGTGAGTAAAAAGAGGTATAAGCGATTGTAAGGAGGCTCTGGAACTAGGGTCTGCCTGAAAACCGCCAGCATGCCCAAACAGCAGGCATTTTCCGCCTGCTGTGCTCCTTTTTTCTTGCAATACACAAAGTATTCCCGCAAAAAAGGCTTCATCAGGAGAAAAACCCCTTGCTGCTGGTCATATTTCCGGTTTTCAGATAGACCCGAATAAACCGCATTTAATGAAGAAACAGCATCCAATCGATAAGGGAATTAATAAAAACGGAGGAACACGAATGCGTACAGTAAATTTGGAAAACAAAGTGATTTTAGTCACTGGTGCAGCTGGCTTTATCGGATCTAACCTGGTGAAGAGAATATATGAGGAAGTTCCTTCTGCTACAGTAATTGGCATTGATAACATGAATGCTTACTACGATGTGGCACTGAAAGAGTTTCGTCTCAATGAGCTGGCCAAGTATCCCACATTTACTTTTGTAAAAGGCAACATCGCTGATAAGGAACTGATCACGGAGCTGTTCAAAAAGTACAAGCCGTCTGTGGTCGTTAACCTTGCGGCACAGGCTGGTGTGCGCTACTCCATCACCAACCCGGATGCTTATGTGGAATCCAACTTGGTCGGCTTTTTCAATATCCTGGAAGCCTGCCGACATTCTTATGACAATGGTCAGACAGGGGTAGAGCATCTGGTATATGCTTCTTCTTCCTCTGTCTATGGCTCCAACAAGAAGGTTCCGTACAGCACCGACGACAAGGTGGATAATCCGGTTTCTCTTTATGCGGCGACAAAGAAATCCAACGAGTTGATGGCTCACGCCTACTCAAAGCTCTATAATATCCCGTCCACTGGTCTGCGTTTCTTTACGGTATATGGTCCTGCAGGCCGTCCTGACATGGCCTACTTCGGCTTCACCAATAAGCTGGTAAAGGGCGAAACCATCAAGATTTTCAACTATGGCAACTGCAAGCGTGACTTTACTTATGTGGATGACATCGTTGAGG
>ERZ808262.70-NODE-70-length-88041-cov-9.125543_pt1 | contig 88041 bp, 74 predicted proteins | sample MGYA00520895_ERZ808262 | MGnify/ENA primary metagenome ERZ808262 (study PRJEB31516, sample SAMN03275588) | gut metagenome | biome: mammalia-associated habitat; material: feces | host: Papio cynocephalus | place: Kenya | collected 2012-08-02 ...
CTGATAAAAAGCTAGCTATTTTAAAAAGCTGAATTTAGTTTAAGAATTTACGAACTATATTTATTTGAAAAAGTAAATACATTTTTCTCATCGAACATTTATGACTAATTTGACATCTTTAATCATATAAAAATTTAAGTAACAACATGCCACATTCTATCTAATTAATATAAAACAACTTTTCTACCAGTGATATGATACTTATAACAAATTCTGATTCTACCGAGAGTTTTTATACTTTATATTCATTGTAAAATAAAAGGTAACTATAACTCATCAACTTAATAATTGATTTAAGAATATTTAAAAATGTTATCTCAAATACAATATTTAAATTTGAAATAATTATATTTTATCCGCGTGGATAATAGAACTATTGTAGTAGCCAATCAATTAAATTTAATGACTTGATTCCATCATAAGAAGTTACATAACTTCTATCCATCGATAGAATAATTTTTTCATAATTATCTCTAATGATTCTTAGTGGTTTTAATTCACGATCTCGTGTTTCTATTAATTGCATACTCTCCGTAACCTGAATATATAGTTTTTCATTTGGTTTTTCAGCAATAAAATCAGCCTCAAGTTCTCCAATTTTACCAATATATACATTGTAACCTCTTCGAATAAGCTCCAAATATACAACATTTTCTAATATATATCCCCTATCCACATCTCGATACCCTAATAACATATTTCGAAATCCTAAATCAATAATATAATTCTTTTCTAAAGTTTTCAAAAATTGTTTACCTTTCACATCATATCGTCTTACTGAGTAGAAAAAGAATGCTTGATGAAGCATATCAAGATATTTATCGACCGTCTTTCTGGCAATATTCTTATCTTTTCCTTTGATTATATTTCCTTCATGAGATAAGGCATTTCCAATACTATTTGGCGAAGTTATACTTCCAATATTCGAGCAAAGGAACAATATAAGCTTTTCTAAAATTGACTGATCAGCCTGTGGATTGCGGAGTAAAATATCTTTTAAAACAACAGTTGAATAAATGCCTTCAAGTGCCTGATTAATTCTCGTCTCATTGAATTGATATTCTCTTAAAATAGGCATTCCTCCAAACTGAAGATATTTCTGAAATTTTTCTTCAATACTGATAGACACTTCAAAATTATAAAAATTCAAAAATTCTTTGAAAGATAATGGCAACATACGTATCTCCACATATCTTCCCGAAAGCAAGGTCGATAATTCCGAAGATAATAAGTAAGCGTTAGAGCCTGTTATATAGATATCCACATTAAAATCCAAACGAAATGATTCAACAGCTTTTTCCCAATGCTCAATTACCTGTAGCTCATCAAAAATCAAATACGTTTTTCCACTCTTTGCAATATGTTTTGCTACGTAATCATAAAAACTAAAATAATCAATAATATTCCGATATTGTAATGATTCTAGATTCATATGAATAATATTTTCTCCTGGCGTACCATTTTGCAAAAGGTATTCATGAAACAAATCTAGTAAAGAAGACTTCCCACATCTGCGAATACCAGTTATTATTTTTACTAAATCAACATCCTTATTCTCAATCAGTTGTTTTAAGTATTCAGCACGATTTATAAGTTTGGTCATGATTAATCTCCTATCTTTTTTAAAAATGTATCATAAGATAATTCTTTATTCAAGAGTTTTGGGATTTAAAGTTCAAAAATTTCATTTTATAACAAAAATGAAACCTGTATGACCAAAAAATATTAAAAAACAAGTCGTTTATTCTACTAAACATAAGCCAATTATATAGACAATTTCCTTTATAAAAATGTATAAATACAATTCATTTAACCAGCACCGTATGGTTACTGAAAAAGTATATATACTTTTACCAATTATGGTGTGGATAAAACTTGGACTAAAAAGAAAGGATAGTTGATGTGCAAACTTAACGAAATTGAAGTGACATTATGACATTATCACTTAATAATATCTACGATTTCTCTTTTCTCAAAATCGTACAAGGCGCAGCAGTAGTTTTGATCAAATTCTTCTGAAAATTTAATTTCGTCTATACATAAAATACGCGGCATTTTTCTTCTAGGAACATATTTAACTTTTTCATCAAAAATTTGAATTATTCTTTGCTTTTTCAAGCCATATCTTTTGCCTATTTGAGCAAAAGTTAATGGCTTTACGAAATCATTTATTATGAATCTTTCAACTTGATTACTAATTGTTGCATATCTTTCAATTACATTTATTTTTGGAGAAAATGTTTTACCGCACTTTTTGCAACTGAATCTTACTCGCATAATTCTCAAGATATCTTTAAAATTTTCTGATTCTGAGCATTTTGTTTCTGTATAATAGTAACCAATTATTACCGATTCACCACATTCACAATATGGACATTTTCTAACTATTTTTTGTTGTTCTACCTCGTAAAGCATTCCTCCTTCAATCGGTATAGCAATACCTTCTTTATTAATAAAATTTTCTGAACTTATCCCAAGTCTTAAAAGTAATGTGTTAAAATCCATATGAAAAGACCTCCTATTATTGGTTTTGAACACTTAAATTATAGAGGCCTTTTCATTTTAAAAGACTATAAATCTGTGAAATTAAATGTGTATGCTGTTTTTTTCATACAGACTTTATTTCATAGAACCAAAGTTTTCCCATCTTTCTCTCTTTTTGCTCTATCTAAAAATTCAAAACCAATTATCAGTTCGTATTCCAGCAGAGATATAGTCTAAAAAATTCAATGCTCTTTCAAGCGATTTCACAGTTTCATACATTGAATGTTCATTGGTAAAATAAAGAAAACGTTTTCTACTGAATTCATCAAGAATTGTATATTGATAAAATCTTCCCTCTAGATCTTGGGTTTTACACTCTTTGGGCACATATTTAACATCGACTTGCCATTTTTCGCCAGGCAATTTCGGAGTATCATATGGTCTATCATGTTTTTTCTTTTTATTTGTTTTGTATTGAAAATCTTCGTTATTTCTTCTAAAAGTACGCAAAATTGTCATATATGAAGGTTTAAAATCTTCATTAGAAGATTGAAAATCACACCATATTTCAAATTTTGATTTATCAGGACACCTCCTATGCTTGTTTAAAATTTTCTGTATTAATTCATCATTATATGCATTAGGATGTGGACTTTTTGGCTTATGAGAAAATAATGCGATGCTTTCATCACATGGATTATTTTTATTTTTTTAACGAAACGGTAGATAGAAATTCTTGATGCATGATAATAGACACAAGCCTTATTATAAGACCAATGTAAATTCAAGATTGCGTTTATCACGTTTTTACGAGTCTCAAAAGTACTTGATGATTTTGTATTATTTAATGCTAAAATATTCATATAGACATCTCCTTATAATTAGTCCAATAAAATTATAAATCAGATGTCTTTTTGTTTAGAGATTTTGTTTCATATCATCTGTTATAGTACATTAGAGAATAATTTGTCATAAAAACGAAAATTTTATCAAAAATCTTTTTAGAGGCTTTCGTTCCGTAGCACTACCTATCGTTCCGTTGATAAGGCTTTCGTTCCGTAGCAATATTCAAAAATAAAATGAGCCTCATAAAAATGCCGTTTGACACTCCTACAAGGCTCTGAATATTGCTGGCGGAAAGGATAAAGTTTCCTATCTGCAAAGAAAAAAGGCTTGATAACATTTGTATCAAACCTATGCTTTTCTTATGGTGGAGCTGCAGGGAGTCGAACCCTGGTCCATAAGAAACCCTACAAAGACTACTACAGTTTAGTCAAGGTTAGTAATTTCATGGCTTATCAATCTTGACGAACTTTACACCACTAGATTATAAATTTGTCGGGAATTAAACATAATCATATTAATTCCTTATCTTCTTGGTATTACATACATTACTAAGCGTGAGAAGATGAAACCTTAGAGTACGTTGCATTTTATCTAATTAGATAACAAGTGCTTAAGCAGCAAATGCAAATTGTTGATTTCTGTTGCCAGATAATCTGTTTTAGTGATTACGTCACTACTCGACTGCAATCTAAGCCAAATTTCTTATGTCGAAGCCTGAACAACCCCGTTATTAAAATTATATCATTTTTTCTACAATTAAGCATCTTTCAATAATTCAATTGAGAAAATGACTTTATTAGTATAAACTAATAAAGCATGTGAGGTTAATGAAATGAAAGCTATTTTAAAAAATAAAAAACCACAACAAAAGAAAAATTATTTTGCCTCAATATTAGGTTATATTAAAACATTATTCTCAAATCAAGCTTGTATTGATCGTGGAACTGGAAAAAGTACAATTGATGGCTCTTTTGTTGGTGTTAAAAAAACTTGGTATATCGCTATTATATTTTTTATAGTTGCTATATTAGCTGCAATGACTCCTTTAACAGTACAAAGTAGTAAAATAAATGGTTCTAATTTATTAAGTGGAAATAATTATGGCTATGAGGAAGCTATTACTTCTATTGTAAACAAAGATAGTACTAGTTATGTCGAAGTTAGTGGCAATTTAAGCGATATTAAATTTAATAAAACTAATAAAGAATTTGTTTTTGATAAAGAATCCACTCCTAACCAAACAGCTAATTCTATTGATTATTATTACCTAGGTTATCATAAAACTATTTACACTGATTCAAACGGAAAATCATCTTATGTTAAAGATTTCGATTTATATTTTGTTAATAAAGATAATTTAGCTAAGGCTATTGAAGACTTAACAAAATATACTACTAAATTTGATGGAAAAGAATTAACTAGCGGAGCTGATAGTTTTATTAACCGTAATTGTTCCTATTTATTAATAAGTAATAAAGTTGTTTATACTTCTAAATTTGCTTATAATGCTAGCTCAAGTACTAGTTCAATATATGGGGATTATGAATATTTAAATATTAACGATAATCAATCCCTTGAAGATTATTTTGTTAATAATATAAATAATTCAGATCCAAATAAAGCAATAATAAATAATTATAAAAATTTCTTAGATTTAACATATAAAAATTTAAAAATTAAAAATGTTTTGATTCAATCTGGTATTGTTTTAGGTATTGATGGTGGACTTACTTTACTTTTAGGTTTAATTGTCTTTTTAATGACTCGTGGTAAAAATAATCCTAATAGAGTTATTAAATGGTACCAATGTTTCTTAATTGTATTTTATGCAAGCTTATGTCCTGGATTAATTTCCTTAATTTTAGGATTTATGATTTCCAACATGGCAATGATGCTTTATGTAGTAACATTTGGCGTTAGAGTTATGTGGATGACAGTTAAATCACTTAGACCTGCTTATAATAATTAAATAATTATTATTGTAATTAAAAAAAGGGAACATTCCCTTTTTTTAATCCCCATAATCACTACCACGTGATTTATCTTCTACAAATATTAATAATGGATCAGTGATATCAGTTATTTCTCGATATATAAATCCTTCTTTATAGCACGCTGGATATCCATAATCAGCAGTAAATATTACTTTTTTATTATTTAAAACTATTTCATATAATTTGTTCATAATAAGTTCAAACTTATCATGATGATGTTCTTTCATACCTAATAATTGAGTATAAAAATTAGGTTCAATTACAAATATCGCATCCTTATATTTATAAATACCACAATAAGGATTTTCTTTTTCAGTAATTCTTTCTAAATCTTTAAATAATTCATATTCCATAATTAATGATGATAAGCCTCGTTATTAATAATTTTAAATGCACGATATAATTGCTCTAATATTATGACACGACTAAATTGATGTGTAAAAGTTAAATCAGATAATTTTAAACGAAAGTTGGCTCGATTTACTAATGATTTGCTTACTCCTAGGGTTCCTCCGATTGCAATTATTAAGCTTCCCCTTAAATTAGATATTGTTTTATCAATTAAATTAGCGAAATTTTCACTAGTTAAACTTTTACCATGAAGATCTAAAAGTAATAAATAATCTTCTTTTTTTATTAGTTTTAATATTTGTTCATCTTCTTTTTCTAATAGTAAATCAATATTATTTGAATTTAAATTTTTAGGTAATTCTAATTCTTTAAATTCTATAATATTTAAATTAGTAAATTTAGAAAGTCTTTTTATGTACTCATTAGACATATTTTTTAAGTATTCTTCTTTTAAAGAACCAATAACCAATAAATTAATTTTTATCATAAATCTATACTCCTAGATTGTTCAGCACACTTTATAATTAATTTATCAATATTAATGTTATTCTTTGTAAAAATGGTTTTATATGTATTGATAGCAAGATCATTTCTATTACATTCTTCACTAAGATGAGCTAGAATGATTTCTTTAGTATGAACTCCAATTAATTTAGACATATAATTAGCACTATCTTCATTTGATAAATGTCCTTTTTTTGATAAGATTCTATCAATTAAATATTTAGGTCGATTAGAATTTTCTAATAAATTAAGATCATGATTAGATTCTATAAAATAATAGGTTTTATCCTTTATTATTTTTAAGGTTTTACTTGGTAAATATCCTGAATCAGTAATATAAACTAAGGACTCATCGTTATCATTAATTAAAAATCCACATGAGTTTGTTGCATCATGGCTTGTTTTAAGTAGTGTTATATTGAAACTTCCAAATTTATAAACTTTAAAAAACTTTAAAATATGGTCTAATTCTAAATTTAACACGCCTAAAACCGTATATTTTTTTTCATTTTCAATAAATTTTTCACCTTTTATATGATCACTATGATCATGAGTAAATAAGGCGAAATTTATATCATCGATTGTCTTATTGATTTCGTTTAATCCTTCAATAAGTCTACTTCTAGTTATCCCACAATCAATTAATATTGTTGTGTCGTTATTAAAAATAATAACAGCGTTGCCTTTTGACCCGCTAGCAATGCAATGTAATTTAATCATTATTTAAATCGCTTTCAAAACTGCTTACTAAATTTTCGGTTTCTTTTGCTGGAGTTGTAAAGCGGCCATAAGATTTAAAAAATAATAGATTTGCTATACCAGTAGCACCATTTCTATTTTTTACTAAATTAATAGTTACAAAATCGCCACCATCAACACTTTTTGTTGGACCAACAGGTTTTTGAGCGCTTAAAGGCATGTTTCCGTTAGGATCTTTCTTTTTAAATTTATCATTTTGCCCATTTAAAGACACACCTTGTTCTTCATAATATGCTGGACGATAAATTAACAAGACTTGATCTGCATCTTGTTCTAGTGAACCTGATTCTCTTAAATCACTTAATTGAGGTTTTTTATTTTCTCTATCTTCAACTTTTCTTGATAATTGAGATAAAACAAGGATTGGAACTTGAAGATCTAAAGATAATTCTTTTAATTTTCTTGAGTAAGATGAAATTAAATTTTGTCTAGATTCATTCTTATTAATATACTTTGGGTCACCTAAAATGCCAATATAATCGACCATGATCAAAGCTAAGTCACCTAATTCATTTTTTAATTTACGACTTTTAGCAATAACATCATCAATATTGGATCCATGACAATCATCAATATATAAAGGGACTCTTGCTATTTCATCACTTGCCTCTTTTATTTTAAGTTTTTCGTTTTTATTTAAAAAACCCTTGTTAATTTTATCCATTTCAACTGCACTTCGATTAGCTAGTAATCTTTTAAATAATGTCTCCGATGACATTTCAAGTTCAAAAATAGCGACTGGACGATTAGTTCTATTTGCGGCATTATAGCAAATATTGAGTGCTAAGGCAGTTTTACCAACAGCTGGTCTAGCCGCTAAATAAATTAACTCTCCTTTTTTAAATCCTCCAGTTATTGTATCAAGATTAGAAAATCCAGTTGTTATTCCAGTTAAGGTATTAGAATCAGCATTAACTCTATTTAAAATGTCACTAGTAACGTCTAAAGCAATCTCTTTAGTCTTTTTAAAGCCACTTACACGACGGCTTCTAGTTATTTCTGTAATTCTTTTATCAACTAAATTAGCATAATCATTAACATTATTCACACCATGAGTATAATAGTCATCTACTAATTCAGTCATGTTATATATTAATTTTCTTAATACTGTAAAGTCCTTAAGAGAATTTAGATAAAATTCATAATTAGAAATAGAAACAACAGAGTCAGTTAAATCTTTTAAATAATCTAATCCCCCAACAGCATCAAGTTGTTTCGAAGCAAGTAATTCACTAACTACCGTAGTAAAATCAACAGGTTGATTTTTTTCTTTTAGACTTTTAATTGCTAAAAAAATAGTGCGGTTTTGCAGGTTTCCTTCATAAAAATCATCGATTTCTAAAGAAGGTAAAAGATTATTAGCTAAATGATCATCCATAATCATTAAGCCTAAAATAGTTTTTTCCACTTCGAAATTATTTGGTAGTTCTCTTTTTTTAGTAGGCATTATTATTTTTCCTCACTAACGTGGACTTTAATTACACCAATTATACCTTTATATAATTCAATTTTTAAATTAGATACACCAAATGCATTAACGATAATTTTATCGACAAATTTCCTTTTGTCGACATCAATACCATATTCAGTTTTTAATTTTTCAACAATTGCCTTTGTTGAAATTGTCCCAGCCATAGATCCATCTTTTTGAGATTTAGCTTTAAATTCTAAAGTTATATCCTTTAATTTATCTTGAAACCTTAAGGCTTTTTCTTTATTTTCTTCATCTAATCTTTTTTTCTCTTCTATTTGTTTATTAAGAGTAGCAATGCTACCTTCAGTTTTTTTAACGCATAATTTTTTAGGTATTAAAAAATTATTTGCATATCCATCATTAACTGATGCTGTTTCACCTTTTTTTCCAACTCCTTTTACATCTTGTAATAAAATTACTTCCATATTAATTTTCCTCCTTCATTTCGCTTGTTCTAGCTTGAGGTAGATAATCATCAAGCGTTTCTTTCAATATATCTTCAACTTCTTTACAAGTTTTACCTTTAAAACTAACAGCTGCCATTGAAAAATGTCCGCCACCGCCCATCTTTTCACATAAAATTTGAACATTTATTCCGCCATCACTACGTGCACTTATTCTTACTTCATCTTGAGCTGTTTTTCCTATAACAAAACATGCATTAATTCCTTTAAGTTGCATACATTGATTGGCAACCTTAGCTAAAGTAGATCTTTCGATGATATCACTATCTCCACTATTACAACATACAACTCCATAATAAGGCGTTTTCATTGTTCCTAGGATTCTATTAACTAAGGTATATTCTTCATATTCATCTTTTAATAAATCATCAGCTAAAGCATTATCAGCACCATATTCTTTTAAAATAGCACTAGCGTCAAATGTCCTAAGTCCAACTGTTTTAGATTTATAAAATCCAGTATCTAAGAAAATACCAGATAACATAAATGTTGCAAATTTACTTGGTAAAACAATTTGTGAACTAGAGCTAGAATATTTAATAAGTTCTGCGACAAGTTCACTAGCACTTGATGCGCTTGGATCAATATAACTTAAAACTGGATTATCAATAAATTCTTCAGCACGACGATGATGATCAATAACTACAACTTTATCAGCAGAAGCTAGTAGTTTAGGATACATTGTTATTGAAGGTCTAGAAACATCTACAACTATAACTAAGGTTTGAGGCTTAAGTTTATCTTTTACATCTTTTGTAGCAATAATTAAATTTTCTAATTCTCCGCTATCAAATTGACTAGCTACAGCAGTACGAACTTTCTTTTCGGCTAATTTTGGGTCATAAACAATTAATGCAGGTTTATTAAAACTATCACATATTGCTTTAACACCTAAGGCGCTACCAAAAGCATCCATATCCATATCTGTATGACCCATAATAAGAACATTTGATGCTCGGTTAATTAACCCGATTAAAGAGTCAGCAACCACTCTAACTTTTACTTTATTTCTTTTTTCAACAGCTTCAGTTTTTCCACCATAAAAAGCTAATTCACTACCAAACTTAGAAACTACTGCTTGATCTCCACCTCTACTCATAGCAATATCAATTGCATTAGAAGCCATATTGTTTAATTTATTAACATCTGGAAAATCATGAGCAAAACCAATTGATAAAGTAGGTTGACTATTTTCATTAACGCCTAATGAGCGCACTTTATCTAAAATTGAAAAACCATCATCTTCCATTTTAGATAAACTCTCATAATTACAAACACTAAAATACGCATCACTTCTAAAATGTCTAAGTAAAACATTGTATTCTTTAGCGTATTCAAAAATAATATTTTTAACTCTAGCAATTAAATCGTTGTTATCATCATTTGTGCCAACAACATCGGCATAATTATCAATCATGATAATTCCAATACAAGTAGCTTGTTCCTTAGACATATTATATAAATTTTCATATTCACTTACGTCTTTAAATATATAAAGCTTTGCAGATTTAAGATATTTTACCTGATAATATGTTCCATTTAAATTAACTAAAATAGTATCGCCAATGTCTTTATTGATTAAATCTCTAAGCTTAGGACACCAATCATAAACATTTTTATTAACAATATTAGATTGCTTTTGTAGTAATAAATCACTTTCCCATAATACGATATCGTTTTCATCAGTAACAATAAAACTTAAGCAACCAAAGTTGTATGCTTCTTTTATATCATTTCCAACTATATCTACTGTCCTAAGATCGCTTTTTTGCCTTATTTTAAAAATGCTATATAGCACAAGTAATACATATATAAAATCTAAGCCTACAAAGAAAATTGTAATATATAAAAAATAAATACTTTTAATATAAGTCTTTAATGAAAATACATCAAAAACATATAAAAGCATAAAGATAATTAAACTAATAATTTCTATACTAAATATAATTGCAGTGAATATCTTAAATCTATTAATTTTTTTGTTCATAGTTTTACCTTTTATTAATTATATAATAATTAATATTTTTTAGAAATAAGTTTATATTGAGTAAAATAAAAAGGAATTATCAACCTATCGATAATTCCTTAAATATATATTTTTATTAATCAGCAATATATGGTAATAATGCCATATAACGTGCGTTTTTAATTGCTTTTGCTAATTCTCTTTGATATTTTGCACTAGTTCCAGTTAATCTACGTGGAGCAATTTTTCCACTTGGACTAATGAATTTCTTTAATGTTTCAACATCTTTATAATCAATAAATTTAACTTTATTTTTTGTGAAGTAGCAAACCTTCTTACGAATTCTTTTTTTAACGTAGGCCATTTTATATACTCCTTTAATTAAAATGGTAAATCATCATCAGCTAAATCTGAAACAAGTTCTTGATCTGCACTAGATGGTTTATCTTCTTCGTAGCCACTATTATCATTACTAATAGTACTATTACTATTTGATTTTGAATCAAGTAAATTAACAGCATCGGCAACAACCTCTAAAACACTAGCATTAGTTCCATCTTTTCTTTGATAGCTTCTTTGAGTTAATCTCCCTTCAACAGCAACTAAGCTTCCTTTTTTTGCATATTTACATAAAAATTCAGCAGATTGATTCCAAACAGTTACCGGAATAAAACTTGTAGTCTTATTTCCATTTGCATCTTTAGTAGCATTATCGCAAGCAACTGTAATTGAAGTAACAGCACGCCCAGTTGAAGTTTTTCTTAGTTCAAGATCTCTAGTAATTCTTCCAATTATTACAACTCTATTAATCATAATTGATCCTCCTTAATTATTCCTGATCAACAGTAACTAAATAACGTAGTACATTATTGTTGATCTTTGTAAGACGATCAAATTCTTTTGTCGCATTTACATCAGCTTCGACTTTTAAGACAACATAGTATCCTTTGTTTTGCTTTTTAATAGGATAAGCTAAATCGCGGAGACCCCATTCGTTAACTTTTGTAACTTTTGCTCCTTGACCAGTTAGAATAGCATTTAATTTTTCAATTTCTGCTTTTCTTGCTGCATCATCTAAGTCGGCTTTGAGAATGTACATAATTTCGTACTTTTTCATACCTTTACCTCCCTTTGGTCATTTCTGGTTATATTATATTTATATATAACAGAGAAGAACGTTTACTTAAAACGCGTATATATTTTATTAAAATTAAAGCAAAATGTAAAGATAAAAGAATTTGCACATATAGCCTACTAATCCGTATATATACAAGTCGCCAATAAATAAAGTTATTTGGGGGTAATTTTTATTTAAATTAATAATTTAATTTATAAAAAGAATAATATTTTTTTAATTTAAAATAATTATTTATTCGAATCATTCAACGTTTTCATTGTAGGGAATAAAATAACTTCTCTGATTGATCTTTCATTAGCTAAAAGCATAACAAATCTATCAAATCCAATACCAATTCCACCAGTTGGTGGCATACCATATTCTAAGGCTTCTATAAAATCATTATCCATCTCATTAGCTTCATCATCACCAAGTTCCTTAGCTTTTAATTGAGCAATAAATCTTTCTTTTTGATCGATTGGATCATTTAACTCGCTATAAGCATTAGCATATTCAGTAGAATTAATGTATAATTCAAATCTTTCAGTAAATCGAGGATCCTTACTCTTTTTAGTTAATGGACTAATTTCAATAGGATGCCCATAAACAAAGGTAGGTTGAATTAAATCTTGCTCACAAAATTCTTCAAATAATGCATTTAATATATATCCATTACTAGTCCAATGTTTTTCAATTTGGATACCTTTTGATTTAGCAAACTCACACGCTTTTTCAAATGGAATATCTTCTTTAAAATCAATACCACATTTTTCTTTAACTAAATCAGTCATAGAAACCCATCTAAATTCTGGAGCAAAATCAATTTCTTTATCAAGATATGTAATTTTAGTTGTACCTAAGACTTCTTCACATGTATGACGAATAACGCCTTCACAAAGTTCTCTCATGCTTTGTAAATCACCATAAGCTTCGTATAATTCTACAGTAGTAAATTCTGGATTATGTTTAATATCCATTCCTTCATTTCTAAATAATCTACCAAATTCATATACTTTTTCTAATCCACCAACAATGAGTCTTTTAAGTTGTAATTCAGTAGCAATTCTAAGATAAAAATCCTTATCTAAAGCATTATGATGAGTAATAAATGGCTTAGCATTAGCACCACCAAGAATAGGTTGTAAAACACTAGTTTCTACTTCAACAAATCCTAAAGAGTCAAAGTAATGTTGCATACTTCTTAAAATTCTAGGTCTTAATAACGCAACACGTTTTGCATCCTCATTCATTATCAAATCAACATATCTATGTCTATATCTTTCTTCAACATCACTTAAGCCATGAAATTTTTCAGGTAATACTTTTAAAGATTTCGTTAAAAAAGTAAATTTATCTACTCTTAATGTTATCTCACCAGTTCTTGTTAGCATTAAACGTCCATGTAAACCAACAATATCGCCAATATCACAAATTTTAAAAACTTCGTATGATTCAGCGCCCACTGTATCTATTGAAATATATCCTTGTAAACGTCCAAATTTATCTTGAATATTTAAAAAAGATGCCTTCCCCATTTTTCTAAGCGACATAATTCTTCCTGCAACAGTTACTAAAATAGGATTTGCTTCTAATTCTTCGTTAGTTTTTCCACTAGCTTTTTGTTTACAAGTTTCACTAGTGTCAGTTCTTTCAAATCTAGAACCCCATGGATCTATTCCGAGTTGTTTTAATTTTTCTAATTTTTCCCTTCTTATCAATTCTTGATCATTTAATTTTTCTTCCATAAAATTTCCTCATTAAATATAATATCAGTTCTACATTAAAAATTTAAGTTATTTATAACTTATATATTTTACATAATTATGCTATTATAGTGACATGACTAAAATTATACCTATTAAAGATCTTAGAAATACTACTAAGATATCATCATTATGTAATGAATCCAACGAACCTATATTTGTTTCAAAAAATGGTTATGAAGATTTAGTAATTATGTCTTCAAAATATTTTGATAACTTAACATTTTCAGAAAAAAAACTGCAAAATTCAACTATTTTATCTAAAAATAATTTATTTGAAAATCAACTTTCAATATATGGTTTAATTAGGTGTGCCGCTACTACAATAAAAATAGATGTTGCTAATGTAGATCATAATCTCTCTGAAATCATTAAACAAATCGATATTGCACTTAATAATAAAGTTAATATTTTATTATTCCATGAACTTTGTATTACAGGTTATACATGCTCTGATTTATTTTTTAACGAAAACTTACTAAATGCTTCTGATAAAGCTATTTTAAAATTAAAGGAATATAGTATAGATAAAGAAATTTTACTTTGTGTCGGCGCTCCAATTAGATACGAATCAAAAATATATAATTGTGCTATATTAATTTCAAAAGGTCAATTATTAGGCATCGTTCCTAAAACAATTTTACCTAATTATAATGAATTCTATGAAAAAAGATTTTTTAATGAATGGCACGATGAAAATAATTTAATTAATTTTTATGGAAATGAAGTTCCATTTGGAAATAAATTAATTTTTGTAAATTCAATATACAATAAATTAAAAATTGGAGTTGAATTATGTGAAGATTTATGGGGTAGCGATAACTCCGATATTTCTTTATGTAAAAATGGTGCAAATATTATTTTAAATTTAAGTGCTTCTAATGAGATAATTAAAAAAGATGATGTTAGAAGAACATTAATAAAAGTTACATCGTATCGATTAATCTGTGGATATATTTATGCAAGTTGTGGTGATGGTGAATCAACTACAGATCTTGTCTTTTCAGGACATAATATAATCGCAGAAAATGGAGAAATCTTAACTGAAACAAAATTATTTGAAAATAAAATGATTATCAGTGAAATTGATGTTGAAGCATTAGAATCATTAAGACAAGAAAATACCTCGTTTAGAAGAATAAATGATAATAAATTTGATTATGTTTTCTTTAACCTAAATATAGAAAATCAAGATGAATTATTTCTAAAAATAGATAGGCATCCTTTTATTTCATCTAATAATTTAGAGCGAATTAATAAAAGTAATGAAATTATTCTCATGCAAGCTAAAGGCTTAATTAAAAGAATGGAAATAACTCATTCTAAAAAAGTTGTCATTGGATTATCGGGCGGATTAGATTCTACTATTGCTCTTATTGCCACTGTCGAAGCTTTTAAAATAATGAGTAAAAATTTAAAAGATATTGAAGTAATAACTTTACCAGCTTTTGGAACTTCTTCTTTAACTTATAATAATGCCATAAAATTAGCAAACGAATTTGGAACATCAATTAAAGAAATAAATATTAAAAATTCTTTAATTTCCCATTTTAAAGACATAAACCATGATATAAATAATCATAATGTTACCTATGAAAACGCTCAAGCTCGTGAAAGAACTCAGATTTTATTAGATTATTCAAATGATATTAATGCAATAATGATTGGTACTGGTGATTTAAGTGAGTTATGCCTTGGCTTTACAACTTATGCTGGAGACCACATTTCTAGTTATGGATTAAACTCTTCTTTGCCTAAAACATTAATCCAAGCAGTGGTGAAAGATTATGCTGATCAACATGAAGAAATAAAAGATACATTATATTCAATATTAAATACACCTATTTCTCCTGAACTATTGCCACCAAATGAAAATGATAATATTTCTCAAAAAACAGAAGAAAAATTAGGTGTTTATGAATTACATGACTTCTTTATTTATTACTTTTTAAAATACAATTTTTCAATCTCAAAAATATATTATTTAGCTAAACTTGCTTTTAATAATTCATATGATAAAAACTATATTAAAAATACATTAGAAATATTTATTAAAAGATTTTTTATTAGCCAATTTAAAAGAAGTTGCTTACCTGATGGAATAAAAATAACTGATGTTGCAATTTCTCCTAGAGGTGATTGGCGAATGCCTAGTGATGCAAATTATACCTTATATTTAAACGAACTAAGTAAGTTAGACTAATTATAATTTAATATCTCATTAATAATACTTTTTAAATCAGCAATAGAATTACAATTAGAGACTATTTTTTGTCGAATCGTTTTAGAATTATTAAAACCAACGAAAAATTTTGGAGCAATACCTTTTAATATTGCAATTGCACTTTTTTCACCTTTTTCGTCAATCAACATTTTTGAAAAGTCTAATAAGTATTTGCATTGTCTTTGCAAATTTTTATTTTCGTTAAATGGTTTATTGCTTAAGGCTTTATTAATATTTGTAATAAGATCTGGATTACCAATTCCTCCTCTTGCTAATAAAACAGCATCAGCATTAGTAATTTTTAAAGCATTTAAAGCATCTTCGACACTAAAGATATTACCACTAACGCCATAAGGGATATTTATAATTTTTTTTAAGTTACTTATTGTTTCATAATGAGGTGTACCAGAATAGAGTTCTTTTTTTGTTCTACAATGAATTGAAATAAACTTAACACCCGCCTTTTCTAATATTTTACATATATTTATAATATTTATTTCATTAAATCCTAGTCTAACTTTCGCACTAACTGGTTTAGTTGATTTTTTGCAAATTGCATTCATGAGATCATACAATTTATCTAAATCTTGTAATAGAAAACTACCAGCTTTACTTTTTAAGACTTTTGGTACAGGACAAGCAAGATTTATATCTAATATATCATATTTAAAATTCGATTTTTCTAATATATCTATAGCCTTAAGTAAATTGTCTTTATCACCACCAAATAATTGTATCGCTATTGGACTTTCATGATTGTCAGTAAATAATAATCTTTTTGTTTCCTGGTTACCATATATAAGGCCACAATCACTAATCATTTCAGTGTAAACTAGAAAGTCACCAAATTGGCGCATGAATTTCCTATAAGAAAAAGAAGTTATCCCTGCCATAGGAGCAAGGATAACTTTATTTTTTATTTCGACATCACCAATATAAAACGACATTAATTATTCTTTTTGTGAATTTTCTGAACTTTCTGCAGGCTTTTCAGAATTTTCATCATATTTTTCTTCATCTTTCAAATTATTACTACCAGATAATGCCGTATCCTTTTGAGAAACTGTTTCTGGTGGCAATTGTCTATTTTTTAATAAATAATCAATTTGTTCTTCAGTGATTGTTTCATGTTCTAGAAGCGTATTAGCAATCAATGTAACATCGTCTTTTCGATCATTAATTATCTTTAAAGCCTCTTGATGTGCGTTGTCAATAATTTTTCTTACTTCTTTATCAATTTCATCAGCAACTTGTAATGAAAAATTCTTTTGAGTATTAGTATAATCTCTGCCTAAAAATACACTACCATTGTCTTTTTCATATTGAATTGGTCCTAATGAACTCATACCATAATATACAACCATACTGCGAGCAATTCTTGTAGCCATTTCAATATCATTACTAGCACCAGTTGAAACATCTTTAAAGAATATTTCTTCACTACTACGACCACCTAAATAACCTACTATCTTAGCTTTAAGTTCGCTTTCGGTTTCAAGGAATCTATCTTCATCAGGTCCCATTAAAACATGTCCACCTGTATTTCCACGTGGAATAATTGTAATTTTTCTAACTTTATCAGAATCTTTTAATGTTAAGCCAATTATAGCATGTCCTGCCTCATGGAAAGCAATTTGTTTACGTTCCTTAGCACTATAACCTTTACCAGATTTTGCAATACCTGCAATCCTTCTATCTATAGCTTCATCGATATCGGCCATGTTTATAGAATCACGTTTACCTCTAACTGCTAAAATTGCGGCTTCATTTAAAATATTAGCAATATCAGCACCACTAAAACCAATAGTACGTTTTGCAAGTTGATGGAAGTCAACTGATTCATCAAATTTTTTATTTCTAGCATGAACTTTAAAGATAGCTTCTCTACCTTCTAAATCTGGTAAATTAACAGTGATTTGTCTATCAAATCTACCAGCTCTAAGTAATGCTGGGTCAAGAACATCTGCTCTATTAGTAGCAGCTATAACAATAACACCACTATTGTCTTCAAAGCCATCAAGTTCAACTAATAATTGATTAAGAGTTTGCTCTCTTTCATCATTACCACCACCAAGACCAGCACCTCTTTGTCTTCCAACAGCATCAATTTCATCGATAAATATTACACAAGGAGCGTTTTGCTTTGCTGTTTTAAATAAATCTCTAACACGACCAGCACCAACACCAACAAACATTTCGACAAAATCACTACCTGAAATTGAGTAAAAAGGAACTCCAGCCTCGCCAGCGACAGCTTTGGCTAATAATGTTTTACCAGTTCCTGGAGGACCAACTAATAAGATACCTTTTGGTAATTTTGCACCAAATTTAGTAAACTTCTTAGGTTCTTTTAAATAATCAACAATTTCGATCATTTCAGCTTTTTCTTCATCACAACCAGCTACATCTTTAAATTTAATCTTAGAATCATCGACCCTTCTTGCTCTAGATTTATTAAAATCAAGAGCCTTACTATTTCCACCAGCAGCAGAACTGAGGAATCTAAAAAGCATGAAAATTATAAATAAGGTAAATAAGAAAGAAATAATAGTTGGAAGCCATGATAAGAATGAATTTTCTTTATAAACACTTGTATTAATAGATACTAAATCAGCTCCATTTATACTTGAAGTCGTTTCTAAATCTTTTGAAAGATAAGTACTTAATAATGATGCATCTTTACTTGTATCTAATTTGTAATAAGTTTTATTTTCAGCATTACTTTTTTCAGTATCTTTAACAATAGGATAAAATTTTGTATTCAATAAAAAATCATATTCACTTGTAAAAGTATAAGATACAGTACTATTTGTTGTTGTATCAACTACATCCATTGTAACAATACCATTATCGTTTTGCTTAACAACACCAAAATGCTTTACTTTAAACTCATCATCAGTATTAGTTATAAGTGAAATACCTTTACTAGCACTAATTTCTTGAGATTTTTTTGATATAGCATTACTAACTAAATTTCCAACTACAAAAGCAGCTAACGCAATAAGCAAGCCAAATATTAATACTTTACCGTAACTAAATTTTTTCTTTTCCATTTTTACCTCCTTGGTTTTTATCACTTAATGTTTTATATAATAAAACATGATTACTAAATCATATACTATTTTATTCTAAAATACTACAAAATTAATTCGTTTATTACTTCATGAATATCAAAATTTAAAATATTCGAATTTTTCTTTAAAAATTCCTTACGATAGCGTGGTGTATAAATAAATTTTCCATTCTCGTCATAGATTGCTGGCCAAAATGGGCGAAGATAGTGTGGTAATTTCCAATCTATGAATAAGCGATTAACTTTTTTAACATAATTATTTATTTTTATTGTTTTAATTTCTTGAAGAGGTCTAATCATACCAAAAGTAATTTTATTATTTTTAAATAATTCATCATAATTTATTAAAAATGGCCCACATTTAACAAAGTTAGAGTTAAATTCATATTTATATTTAACATTTTTAATTACGAGTGATACTAAATTATTATCTAATGAAATATAATCATCATTAATAAGACATTTATATTTAAAATTAGAATTTTCTATAGAAGAATTTATTTCATTAATGATTCCATTTGAGATATTAAAATGGGTAGATGTATGTTTCAATAATAAATGAAATAAATAATTTTTCTGTAATGTGTTTAATTTTATATATTTGTCAATTGAAATTGATAATTTATCATCCATTAAACTTCTAACATATTCAATTTCGTTTTCAATTTTAATATTTATTTTTTTAATTTTTTCAACCATTTTAAGTTTTTCATCATAACTATAAAAAGGTAATATTTTATGTCGTATATAATTACGCTTTAATGTAATGTCATTATTAGTTGGATCTAAAATAAATTTTATATTGTTATTAACGCATATATTTTTTAATTGACTTTTAGTAAACGATAATAAAGGCCTAATAATCACCATATCATTTCTTTTATAAATCTCATGTAAACCATAATAATCTAAAATTGTCTTTCTTTCTTTTTGCATTAGATAAGTTTCAATTAGATCATCCATATTGTGAGCTATTAAAACATTTTTTATATTTAATTTATTGCCAATCTCTTCAAAATAATCATAACGAATTTTTCGTGCCCATGCCTCAAAATTTCCATAAATATCTTGAAATAGAACATTTTTTGTGTAAAAAGGGATGTTATTATCATCACAATATTTCCTGACTAAATTAGTTTCTTCAATACTATTATCACGATAATTATAATCAATGTTACATACAATGAAGTCATATTTTTCTTTTAAAAGCAAGAAGAATAAAGCCATTGAATCAGGACCTGAACTACATCCAAGTATGTATTTGTCTTTTTTATTTAAATTCAGTTTCGTTAACATTTTCTTCCTTTATTATTTCATATAATGATGAAGCTTCGTCTTTTTTTACATAATCTAGTATTTTACTTACTTTTATGGTTAAAATATGGTGACCTAAAATTAATGTAAGAATATCACCGACTTTAACTTCACTAGAAGGCTTAGCAATTTTATTATTAATTTTAAATAATTCTCTACTAGATAATTCCTTTGCCACAGTTCTTCTTTTTATTAACCTTGTCAATTTTAAATATTTATCAATTCTCATCAACAACTCCTATATGAACATTATATAATCTTATGCATATATTTAACACTTGCATTAATGTGTTTATATAATCATCTTTTTTAAAAACTAAAATTTTAATTAAATGATCTTCATATTTAATATTAACCTTTTTAATTATCGGTAGTAACGAGGTAAACAATTCACTTCCAATTCCTTCAATACACGAAAAACTTTTACTTAAAGTTAAAGAAATAAAATTTTCAAGTTCTTTCATATCGCTAAAAGCATTATTATTGGATAGTATCTCAATCTTCTTTTTGATTAAAAGAGTTTCAACCTCATTTGGAATATAACCATACATATCCTTTATTTCTTGCTTTAATAAGTTTAACTTATCTTCGTTTTTACAAGCAATGATATCTCGATATAGACTTATCTTATTTTCATCATTAGCAAAATTTGAAGGTATGTAACCATCAACTCTTAATTCAAAATTACGTTTTTTAGTATTTTCTTTATATCCATTCTTTTTCTCTTCAATTGTTTCATTTAGTATTTTTAAATACATATCTATGCCAATAGAATCAATAAATCCTGCTTGTTCTGGTCCTAAAATATCTCCTGCCCCGCGAATAAGTAAATCTCTTTGAGAAATCTTAAATCCACTACCTAATTCTGTAAAATCTTTAATCGCTTTTAATCGTTTTGAAGCATCGTCACCTAATTTTTTGTTTTTATCGACTAATAAATATGCATAAGCCATTCTATCGCCACGACCGACTCTACCTTTTATTTGATAAAGTTGAGCTAAGCCAAATTTATCAGCATCTTCAACTATAATTAAATTAGCATTTCTTACATCAATGCCATTTTCAACAATAGATGTTGATACTAACATATCTATTTTTCCACTATAGAATTGAAGCATAACATCTTCGATTTCGGATTTTTCCATTTTTGCATGAATTATTGCGATACGGCATTCTGGAACTAAATTTTGTAAAGAGTCAGCTCTTTCATAAATAGTTGCAATTTCATTATGAATATAAAAGATTTGACCTTGTCTAGATAATTCTCTTTTAATTAACTCTTTTATGGCTTCTAAATCAAATGGTATGACATATGTTTGAATAGGCATTCTTTCTTTAGGTGGTGTATTAATCGTTGAAGTAGTTTTTAATCCAATTAATGTAGATTGAAGTGTTCTAGGAATTGGAGTGGCACTTAAAGTTAATACATCAATATTGGTTGTTCTTTCTTTTATTAATTCTTTTTGCTCTACTCCAAAACGTTGTTCTTCATCAACAATAAGTAATCCCAAATCCTTAAACTCAACTTTTTTACTTAAAAGTTTATGAGTGCCTATTACAAAATTTATTTCTCCACTTTTTAATAAAGAGATGGTCTTTTTATTTTCAGAATCTTTTTGTAATCTTGTTAGAATTCCTATGCCAAAATCATAGTTTTTAAATCTAATTTTAGCTAAATCATAATGTTGTTTTGCTAATAAAGTTGTAGGACATAATAAAGCAACTTGTTTTCCATTATTTAAAGCTTTAAAAGCAGCAATGAAAGCTACTTCAGTTTTACCAAATCCAACATCTCCACAAAGTAATCGATCCATAGGAGTGGAAGATTCCATATCTTTTTTTATATCGTATACAGCTCTTTTTTGATCATAAGTAAGTTCATAAGGGAATTCATTTTCAAAATTCTTTTGGAGATCGTCTTCAATTTTGAATGAATACCCTTTGATTTTTGAACGTTCTTGATAAAGTAAAAGTAGACGATCAGCTAATTCATTTACTCTTTCTTTAATTTTTTTCTTTGTTTTTTCCCATTGTGAAGAATTTAATTTACTTAACGTGGGAACTTTACCTTCTCGACCTACATATTTTCTAATAAGATCAAATTTATATAAAGGAACATACAATTTTTGACCATCAGAATACCATATCTCCATATAATCTTGATGTATATCATTTAAATCAATAGTAGTAATACCTTTATATTGTCCTATTCCATAATCTTCATGAACCACATAATCGTCAATAGATAAATCTTCATAACTATTGACAATCGTTCCTTCTTTGAATAAATTTTTAAAGGTAGAAGAATGCCTTTTTATTCCAAATAACTCTTTATCAGTTAAATAAACAAGCTTTAATTCTTGTAATTCTAGACCAAGCGGAAATTTATTTTGAGTTATAAAAATAGATGTGGTGTCATCTAAATCTAAATTTAAATTATCAATTTCTTTATATTCATATTTAAGAGTTTTTAATAGTTCAATTGTCTTTTTATAATTTATTGAATCTGATAAAGAACAAATAACTTTATAATTTAAATTAAGATACATTGAGAAAACATTATAAGAGATTGATTCTTTGTTTCTAACATAAGTAGGTGTAATAATTCTTGAATTAATTGACTTTTCATCATTAAAAATTGAATCTAATTTGTAAACATCTTTAGCTTTTAAATAAATAGAAGAATTAAAATCAAAATATGATAAGTTAGAAATTGTCTTACCAACTTTATGTAAATCGTATAGGAACGAAGTAGCTTCTTTATCAATATCCATAATTCTTCTTTTAAAAGCTGAAAAAGAAGAAAAAATATAAATACATTTGTCTAAATATTCCGTTAAATTATAATGTCTTTCTTGCAAAAATCCCATAAATTTATAAAATTTGAAATTATACTCTTTATTAGAAATTTGTTCTAAATCTTCATTAATATTTGATAATAAAATATCTTTATATTTAATATCGTTGATGTTTTTTGTATCATTATCGTATTGTTTTAATATCTTTTCTTTAGCATTTTTTAATTCTTCTTTATTTAATAAATTTAAAGTTGCAGGCAAAATTTTAACTTCATCTATGTTATTTATTGACGTTTGTGTATTCAAATTAAAAAATCTTATTGATTCTATTTCTTCACCAAAAAATTCTATTCTAATAGGGTTATCATAATTTAACGAATAAACATCTAAAACATCTCCTCTTGAAGCAAATTGCAAGGATTGATCAATTTTATTTACACGAAAATATCCAATAGTTGCTAATTTACTTTTTAAATCATCTAAGGAAATAGTATCTTTAACTTTAATATTTAAAATAGAATTTTCAAATAACTTTTTACTTGGATAATATCTATAAAGTGATTGAATATTAGAAATAATAATTTTATGTTTAGCTTGACCAATTCGATATAAAGCAACTAATTGTTGAGCCAACATCTCTTTAGATTGAGATAAATATTCAACTCGAATAAGTTCATCACTTGGCATCAAAATCAAATCATCTAATGATATGAAATTTGTCAATATATTAATTATCTTAGTTGATTCATTATTAGATGGCGTTATTAAAAAAATATTATCATTAGAATTTTTGAATAATTTATACACTAAAAAAAGTGATCCAATAAATTCATCACAAACATAATTTTTATAATCTTTAGTTAAGTCAAATCTTGATAAACAATATTCTAATAAATTAATTTCTTTCATCTTTTTGATTAAAATGATTCATTGCTTTATTAAAACCTTCCTTTAAATATGTCTTAATGGCATCTACAGAATTTATAAGAGCACTCTTTATTAAAGGAGCTTCATCTTTTGATGGCTTTGATAAAACATAATCAACTATATTATACTTAAATTTTCCAGTTCCTATTCTAATACGCTTAAATTTATCACTACCAAAGCTATTGATAATCGATTTAATTCCATTATGTCCTGCGCTAGAACCGCTTTCTTTTAATTTGATAATTCCAGGTTCAAAATCCATATCATCATAAATCACTAATATATTATCTAAAGGTATTTTAAAATAATCTGAAATTTCTTTAATAGCTTTGCCACTTTCATTCATATAAGTTAAAGGCTTCATGATAATAACATCTTTATCAAAATATTTAGTTTTTATATATAGAGAGTGAAAGCCTTCTTTATCTATTGAGATACCTAAACTTTCAGCAAATAAGTCAACAGAATCAAAACCCATATTATGACGAGTATGTTCGTACTCTTTACCAGGATTTCCTAAACCAACAATTAAATATAAATTATTCATAACTTTTATCATATTACTATTTGTCTTATAATTATTAAAGGAGTTTTTAAATGGAAAATAAAGAAATAAATAATAATGAAGAAGTGCTAGTTCCCTACAATTTAAAGTCATGGCTTAAATCTTCTTTACTTGGTTTTTTTATCGGATTAGCTGTAATTGTACCTGGAATTAGCGGTTCCACTATATCAATAATTTTTAAACTATATGATAAATTATTGTATTCAATTTCAAATATATTTAAAAAATTTAAATTATGCTTTCTATTTTTGCTTCCAATAATTGTAGGTGGATTGTTAGGAATTTTATTAGGATTCTTTACAATTAAAGAATTAATAAAAATAATCCCTTTCTCTATAGTTTGCTTATTTGCTGGATTAATGTGTGGAAGTGCTCCATCAATTAAAAATGAAATTAAAAATGAAAACGTAACTCCGATAAGAATATTTTTATTTATATTAGGAATATTAATTCCATTACTAATTAGTATTTTTTCAACATTATTTAAAGCTAATTCAGGTTCTAGCTTTGATAATATCATTTGGTATGAATATATAATTTGTATCTTAATTGGTTTTGTAATCGCAATTACGCAATTAATTCCAGGTCTCAGTGCTACATCATTTTTAATGTCAATTGGTTACTTCAAAAAAATTATGAGCATAATAAGTTTTACAGCAATTAAAAATAATCCTTTTTATATATTAATTTTATTTTGTTTACTTGTTGGCTTTGCTATTGGTTTGTTCGTTATATCAAAATTAATAACATTACTTTTTAAAAATCATAAGATACCATGTTTCTTTATGATCTTTGGTTTTGTGATTGGATCCATATTAACGATGTTTTTTAATCCAGATATTTTTAATACATATATTGAATGGTCAAACGGCAGTGGTAAATTAACATTAGAACTATCATTAGGAATACCTTTATTTGTCGTTGGAATTTTAATAGGTTATCTTCTTTTAAAACACGAGTGTTTCAAAAACAACGCAAAATCTAACTAAAATTATTATTTTTTTAAAACAAATTCTTAAATTTTAAAATTTATAAGTTTTTTTGTTATTGACTTAATTGACATTTTGAATATATTATATATCATATTAATTAAGGAGGTTATTTTATGCCAAAAACAGCTTTACAAAATGCATTAATTAGAGAAAAAAGAAAAAATGCAATTATGGAAACAGCTCTAAAACAATTTGCATTAAAAGGAATAGAAAACATTAGTATCGATGATATTGCTCAAGTCATGCATATATCTCATGGTTTATTTTACCATTACTTTACTGATAAAGAAGATTTAATAAATGGTATTATTGAAAAAGGTAGAGAAACATTTGGAAAAAATGTTACTTCATTAATAGATAATAATGTCGGTGGATTCGAATTTATTAAGGGATTAACTGAATTTTATCTTACTAATCTTCAAGGTAGTGATGCTAAAGCATACTATATTTATTTACTATTAACTATAAATTTACAAAAAGTCGCTTTAAATGACGATAAGTGGGATATTAAGTCATATTCTTATTTATTAAAGAGCATCGAAGAAGAAAAAAATAATGGTAGATTTATAAATCTTGATGCTAAAGATTTAGTAACTTTATATTATAGTGCATTAGAAGGTCTAGCTTATAGTAAAATCAAATACAAAAAAGCTTTTACCTTACCAAGTTTAGAAGCAGTATTAAATATTTTTAATAAATAAGGTCTTATTTAATAATGAATAAGCTACTTAAATTCTTATGGAGTAAGTGGTATTTATTATTTATAGCAGCATTAGCGATTATTACTCAATGTTATATGCAATTATTGCTTCCTGAAAAAATGGGCAATATTCAAAAACTTATAAGTGATTCTAGTAATAATACTAATAAGATATTAATTGAAGGAGGTTGGATGATTTTAATCTCCTTTTCTGTAGTAATTCTTGCTTTTATACAATTTTATTGTGCTTCTTATGTATCAAGTTATGTTGGTAAAAAATTAAGAGAAGAAATGTATTCAAAAGTAAATTCAATATCATTAGCTGATTATAATAAATATGGAACTGCTACTTTAATTACAAGAACTACAAACGATGTCGAACAAATTAAAAATTTCATGCTTATGGGTATAAGAATTTTAATTATGTCACCGACTATGATGATTATTGCTCTAGTTAAAACAATAAATGTTCAATCTTCTCTTTTACTTATTTTACTTATTTCGTTAATTACAATAATTCTAGGAATGATTTTACTTTTATACTTAGCAAGTCCGTTATTTAAAAAAATACAAGAAAAAATCGATAATTTAACAATTGTCTTTAGAGAGGGCTTAACGGGTATAAGAGTAGTTAGAGCTTATAATCAAGAAGATTTTGAATATAAAAAGTTTGACATTACTAATAAAGATTTAACTAATACTTATATTAAAGTTAATCGTATTTTATCTTTTGCAAATCCTTTCGTACAAATTCTTTTCAATTTTTGCTTTATTGGGATATATGGTTTAGGTTTTTATTTAATTAATAATATAAGTGGTAATGTAAATTTTATTACAGAGAAAGTAACTAATACGATAACAAATATTTCAGTTGTTGCACAATATTGTATGCAGATAATGCAATCTTTTGTTATGTTTGCAATGCTATTCATTATGTTGCCTCAAGCTTCTGCTAGCATTAAACGTGCAGTTGAAATTATTAATATTGATACTAATAAAGATAACGAAGAAATACTTGCTTTTTCACCTGATTATTCAAATTATCAAAATGAATTAAATTCCTTATATGATGAAGAAAATAAAAAATTACAACCATTAATAAAAAAATTTGAATCTGAATATCATAAAAAATTTAATTATGATTTGATTAAATATCAAATTTCAATAATGACTGAAAAAGATTATGAACATTCTTCTTTAAAAAAATATTTTAATGAATACAATAAAATTCATAATAAATATCACCTAAAAAGAAAGGAAGTTAGAACAAAATATCGTAATAATGTTACACAAAATCTTTCTTCTTCTCAAAAAGAAAATATTATTAATGATAAATTTAAAAATCACAATTTAAAAGGTATTATTGAATATAAAAACGTCAGTTTTTCTTACCCAGATACAGATGTTCCATGTATTAAAAATATTAGTTTTAAAACAAATATCGGAGAAACAACAGCAATAATTGGCTCAACTGGAAGTGGAAAGTCAACAATAGTAAATCTAATTCCAAAATTTTATAAAGTTACAAGTGGGGAAATTCTATTAGATGGGGTTAATATTAATGAACTCCCAGCAGATATTGTTAGAGACAAAATTGGTTTTGTTCCTCAAACAGCACTTTTATTTAAAGGTTCTATTAAATCTAATTTATTATTTGGAAATAAAGAAGCAAGTGATGATGAAATAATCAATGTATTAAAGATCGCCCAAGCTTATAATTTTGTATCAAAATTACCTGATGGCATCAATTCTTTTGTATCTCAATCTGGTAAAAATTTTAGTGGAGGACAAAAGCAAAGATTATGTATTGCTCGTTCTTTAATAAAGAAAGCCGAAATTTACATTTTTGATGACTCATTTAGTGCTTTAGATTTTAAGACAGATGCTAAACTTAGAACAGCATTAAAGAATTACACTAAAGATTCTAGTGTAATTGTGGTAGCTCAAAGAGTTTCTTCAATTCTAGATGCTGATAACATTATCGTATTAAATGAAGGAGAAATTGTTGATCAAGGTAGACACGAAGATCTTATTAAAAGATGTAAGGTTTATCAAGACATTGTTGCTTCCCAACTTGATAAAGATGAAATTGAAAAAACCTTAAAACTCAAAGAAAGAGTATTAAATGAGGGAGGAAATAAAGATGCCTAGAATGAATTTTAGAACAATTGCCAAACCTCAAAATTATTCAAAAACTTTAAAGAGAACAATCAAGGATTTTAAAAATGAAAAATTTTTAATCATCATTGTCATAATGTTATCAATTTTTTCTGCCATTTTGACTATTTATGCCCCTATAGTTCTTCAAGATTTTCTTAATTCAGCTTTAAGTACAAATAGTGATATGATAAAAATTATTCAAGACACTATTACACAAACTTTTAAAATTACTATAAATTGGTCATATTTTTTTAAAAAATTTAGTTTATTAATTTTAATTTATACTTTTAGCGCATTTTTTATGTGGCTTGCAGAATTTTTAGCTGTAAGTATTTCAAATTCATATGCATTTAGAATTCGCGATTCTATTAAGAAAAAATTAGACAAATTACCTCTATCTTATTTTGATAAAGTTCCTTATGGAGATACTTTATCTATCGGCACTAATGATGTTGATAATGTTGCTAGAAACTTGCAAACAATTATCGTAAATATTTTTAATGGTGTAACATTATTTCTAGGTACGCTTATTGCTATGTTAATAAGCTCTTGGCAATTAAGTTTAGTAGCTATCAGTTCCCTTCCTTTTACTATTTTAGTAGTAATTCTAATATCTAAATTTTCTCAAAAACAATTTACAAATTATCGTAAAGATTTAGGTGAATTAAATGGTAAGGTCGAAGAAAGTTATTCAGGTTATTTAATTATTAAATTGTTTAATAAACAGAATGATTTTATAAAAGATTTTGATATAACAAATGAAAAAATGGCTCATAGTGATAAAATTTCTCAATTTTTATCAGGTCTTATTTTCCCATTAACAAACTTTATCTATAATGTAGCATATGTTGGAATTGCTGTTGTTGGTGGATTATTGAATAATGCAGCTCAAATGATAACATTTTTCATCTTTTTAAATTTATTTTCACGTCCATTTCAACAAGTTGGCCAAATCATGAATATTATTCAATCAGTTTTAGCTAGCGAAGAAAGAATATTTAAATTATTAGATGAAGAGGAATTTGTTCCAGACTCTAAAGATGCTATAAATGATGAAAATATTATTCAAGGAAGTTTTACTTTTAAAAATGTATACTTTTCATATAGTAAAGATAAACCTCTAATTGAAAATTTTAATCTTAAAGTTAATAAAGGGGATATGGTTGCTATTGTTGGACCTACAGGTGCTGGAAAAACTACTTTAGTTAATCTTATCATGAGGTTTTATGAAATAAATTCTGGCGAAATAGCTTTAGATAACATTGATACAAGAAATTATACTAGAAGTTGTTTAAGAAGTTCTATTGGTATGGTTTTACAAGATACTTGGCTATTTAGAGGAACTATCAAAGATAATTTGTTATATGGAGATCATAATGCGTCAACAGAAGACATTATTGATGCTTGTAAACAAGCACATATTTATCATTTTATCCAAACTTTACCTGGTGGTTTTGACTTTATTTTAAATGAAGATGGAACTAACATTTCCCAAGGGCAAAGACAATTATTAACCATTGCTAGAGCAATTATTTCTAAACCAAAAATTATGATCTTAGATGAAGCAACAAGTAGTGTTGATACTCGTACTGAAAAGCAAATTCAAGATGCTTTAGATAAGATTATGTATAATAAAACTAGTTTTGTTATCGCTCATAGGTTATCAACAATTAAAAATGCTAAAATGATAATTGTTTTAAATAAAGGTCATATTGTTGAAATAGGTAATCATCAAGAACTACTTGCTAAAAATGGTTTTTATGCTGATTTATATAACTCTCAATTTAGCGGCATAAAATATGAAAATAATGATGATTTGAGTTCATAACCATCTTAATGTCAATTATTTTTTTAAAAAAGTACTATTTAAATTAGTACTTTTTATTTATATCATTTTTGATCTTTTTGAACGATTTCGTGTTGATATATTGTCAAGTTTTTATAAATGCCTTTTAACTGAGGATAAATCTTTTTATAAACATTTTTATATAAAATTTTATATTTATAACTTGCATCCTTATTAGGCATAAAAACCTTTACATATCGAATCATTTTATTTTTAGCTTCTAAAGGATTTTCATAAACACCTAAAGAAATAAATAAACTCATTGCGCAACCTAAACTTGATGCTTCATATGATTCAGGTTTATAAACTGGTAGATTGAATATATCACTAGTAATTTGACATATTGCATCACTTTTACTACCACCACCACTTATTGTCAATTTATTAATATGAAGTAGTCCATGTTTTTCAATACTTTTTAATCCTTCTAATAAAGCAAAAGCAATCCCTTCAATAATTGCACGATACACGTGATATTTAGTATGTGTATCATAAAAACCCAAAATACTTCCTTTTGCTAAAGGTCTTTTTAAACCTGGGCCCCAATATGGTTGCAAAATTAATCCATCGCAACCAGGATTAATTTCCATCAATTTTTTATTTAAAATATCTTCAACAGCTAGATTTTCTATTTTAGCCTCAACATTTTCAGTTTCAGCAAATTCTTTAACAAACCACTGAAGCATCCAATATCCTCGATAAATTTGTACCTCCGAATTATAATATTTTCTTACACAAGAAGTATAACTAGGTAAAAATGTTTCTGGAGAAAAATATCTTTTAGTAAAAGTAGAAATAGAACTTGCAGTTCCATAACTAATGTGTGCAGTTTTTGCATCAATTGTTCCGCTTCCTAAGGATTCACAAGATTTATCATTTCCTGTAGTAATATATGGTAAATTTTCAGGTAATCCAGTTTCAAGACTACATTCATGAGTAATATAGCCAATACATTCACCTACTTTAGAAATTGTTGGTATTAATTTAGGATTAATTCCATAAACAATACCAATAGGATGATATTTAAAATGAATTTTCCCAGTTTTAAAGCCAACTGGATAATGGCCGATAATATTTGATGAAGAATCTGTTAGAATACCAAGCATCTTATAATTAAAATAAAAATTTAATGGAGCGTAAAATTTTATTTTATTATAGTTTTCTGGTTCATTTTCTTGCATCCATATAGCAGGTGTTCTTTTTCTATTTAAATCAACTGTATTTGACATGCCTATAAGATGATAAACTAATCTATAAACAAGAGGTAATTTTTTCTTTGATTTACCTTCTCGTTGATCAAGCCATAAAATGGATGGTCTAATTGGCTTATAATTTTCATCTAAGTAAGCTGCTGTATCTCGAAAACAAGTAGAACTAATTGCTTTAATTCTCGGAATTAAATATTTATTTTTATCCATTAGCCTATTTGAAGCTTTCTTCATACAATCATAATAATAATCAGGCCATTGTTCGCAATAACCAGGTTTATTAGAAAAATATGGTTCCTTATATTTTTCTTGTTCTATAGCTAAAAAATGTCCATTTTCATCAATTATTGAAACTCTTACTGATTGAGTTCCATAATCAATAGTAATTACCAAATCTTTATTTTCCATTCTTTAATTATAACTTATTGTCACTAAAAATTATAAATTTTTGTTTTTTAAAATGATTGCACATTTTTCTTTTTATACTATTACTTTTTACTTTATGATATAATCATAAAGAAGTTGTAGAAACAACGATTTTTAGGAGGAAAAAAATGGCAAAAAAATATGTTTACCTATTTAAAGATGCTCATGGTTTAGGCAAAGAGCTTCTTGGTGGTAAAGGCGCTGGCTTAGCTGAAATGACTTATATTGGCGTACCAATTCCACAAGGTTTTACAATCACAACTGAAGCTTGTACACTTTATTATCAAAGTGGTAAAAAAATGCCTGAAGATTTAATTAAACAAATCGATGCAGGTATTAAAGAAGTTGAAAAGGAAACTGGTAAATCATTTGGAGGAGAAAACGGAAAAACTCCATTACTTGTATCTGTTCGTAGTGGTGCAAGAGTTTCTATGCCTGGTATGATGGATACCATTTTAAACTTAGGTTTAAATGATAAGACAGTTAAATTATTAGCAGGTGAAGATAATAAAAATGAAAGATTTGCTTACGATAGTTATCGTAGATTCATTTTAATGTTCACAAACATTGCTAAAGGTCATCCAAGAACTGATATGGATAAAATGCTCGATGATATTAAAAAAGAGCATGGCTATAAACTTGATACAGAAGTTACAGCTGATCAATTAAAAGAATTAGTTAAAAAATATAAAGAATATTATAAGAAAACTTTTGGTGAAGATTTCCCAACTGATCCATATGTTCAATTACATGAAGCAGTCACTGCAGTATTTAGAAGTTGGGATAACCCAAGAGCTAACGTTTATCGTAAGATGAATGGTATTCCATATGAATGGGGTACTGCTGTTAATGTTCAATCAATGGTTTTCGGTAACTTAAATGAACAATCAGGTACTGGTGTCGCTTTCTCACGTGATCCATCTACTGGTAAAAAAGAAATTTATGCTGAATATTTACCAAATGCTCAAGGAGAAGATGTTGTTGCAGGTATTAGAACTCCTTTACATATTAACGAATTAAAGAAGAGACTTCCTGAAGTTTATGATCAATTTGAAAAAACCATCAAGATGATGGAAGCTCATTATAAAGATATGCAAGATATGGAATATACTGTTGAAAATGGTAAACTCTATTTCTTACAAACTAGAAATGGTAAAAGAACTGCTGCTGCTGCATTACAAATTGCTTGGGATTTAGTTGACGAAGGTGTAATCACTGAAGATGAAGCTGTCTTAAGAGTTGAACCTAAATTATTAGATACATTACTTCACCCAACATTTGATGTTAAAGCTTTAAAAGAAGCTGATGCTATCGCTATTGGTAACCCTGCATCTCCAGGTGCTGCTGTTGGTAAAATTGCTTTCGATGCTAAAGAAGCTGAAGAAAGACATGCTAATGGTGAAAAGGTTGTCTTAGTAAGAGCTGAAACATCCCCAGAAGATATTGAAGGTATGGTTGCTGCTGAAGGTATCTTAACAATGCGTGGTGGTATGACTTCTCACGCTGCAGTTGTTGCTCGTGGTATGGGCAAATGCTGTGTTACTGGATGTAGTGCTGCAATTGTTGACGAAGAAAATAAGACTTTAAAAATTAATGGAAAAACATATGGTGTTAATGATGTAATTTCTCTTAATGGTAGTACTGGTGAAGTTTTCGAAGGTGCTATTAAATTAGTTCCAGCAAGTTTAGATGGAAACTTTGGCAGAATGATGAAAGCTGCTGATAAATATAAGAGATTAGAAATCAGAACAAACGCTGATACTCCTCGTGATGCTGTTCAAGCTGCTAAATTTGGTGCTCAAGGTATCGGTTTATGTAGAACTGAACATATGTTCTTCGATAAAGATAGAATTTTCCATATGAGAAAAATGATTCTTAGTGATACTGTAGAAGAAAGAGAAGCAGCTTTAGCTGAACTTCTTCCATATCAAAGAGATGATTTCTATGGATTATATATGGCAATGGGAGATCTAAAGAGAATCGAAGTTAATGTTAGATTATTAGATCCACCACTACATGAATTCTTACCACAAGAAGAAGATAAAATTGAAGAATTAGCAAAGGCTTTAAATAAGACAGTTCAAGAAATTAAAGATCGTATCGCTTATTTACATGAATTTAATCCTATGATGGGTCATAGAGGCTGTAGACTTGATGTTTCTTATCCTGAAATTGGTAGAATGCAAGCTAGAGCAATTATTGAAGCTGCAATTAAAGCAAGTAAAGATCTTAAGGAGAAATACAAAGATCCTAAGAAAGACATCGAACCTGAAATTATGGTTCCATTAACCTTAGATCTTAAAGAATTTAAATTTGTTAAAAAGATTATTGTTGATGAAGTTGAAAAAGTCTTAGCAGAAAATAATTTCAAGATGAAATATCATGTTGGTACTATGATTGAAATTCCTCGTGCTGCTTTATTAAGTAGTGAAATCGCTAGTGAAGCTGAATTCTATAGCTTTGGTACAAACGATTTAACTCAAATGACTTTCGGTTTCAGCCGTGATGATGCTACAAAATTCTTACCAGATTATTATGCTAATAAGATTTTTGAAGAAGATCCATTCCAAACTGTTGATCAAAAAGGTGTTGGTAAATTAATTAAGATGGCTGTTGCTGATGGAAAAGCCACAAGACCTACATTATTAACTGGTGTTTGTGGAGAACATGGTGGAGATCCTAAATCTATTGAATTCTTTAATAGAGTTGGCTTAGATTATGTTTCTTGCTCACCATTTAGAGTTCCAATTGCAAGATTAGCTGCTGCTCAAGCTGAAATTCTCTTACAAAGAGAAAAAAATAAAAAACACGAATAATTAAGTGTTTAAAAATAATAAAAAGCCTTCTAATTGAAGGCTTTTTATTTTATTTTATATAATGTGCGTCTCCCACACTACCGAACTCAATTGATGCAGTTAATACTATTTCTTTTACCCCTTTTTTAATTAAAGGGACAATTTGCTTAATTTCATTAGAACATAAATTATCTGTCGTTAATTCATCAATATACTCTTTTAAATAATATCTATATTCAAATGCTTCAGGCTTTTCTATCAAATATTTATAAATTTTACTATCAGTAATTTTTTCGTTATTTTTAGCAAAATACTCTTTTATGTTTCTAGTAACAGCTAACCTAATATCGGTATCAATATTAATTTTACTAATTCCAGAAGGTATTACTTCTTTTAATTGTTCAAGTGGAATACCATGTCCTTTAACAAGTCCACCTAATTCATTAATTTCATTAACAATATATTGTGGAACTAAACTTGATCCATGACTTACTAATGTTCCATCAATCTCTGAATGAAGCATATTTTCCATACTTGCAATAACAATTTCCTTTCTTAGTACAACATTATCACCTTTAACAGCTCCATGTTTAGTGCCATAACTTAAAGCAAGCGAATCGCAATTTGTTTTTTTAAAAAAATCAACAACTAACATTGGATTAGTATATGTAGACTTAGAAGAGAAAACATGATCTTCAACACCAGCTAAAACACCAAGTTCAGCTTCTACACTAACTCCGTGCTTATGAGCGTAACTTACAACTTTTTTAGTTAGTTTTACATTTTCATCATAAGGAAGTGAGCTTCCATCAATCATTACACTATTAAATCCAGCATCAATTGCAATCTTACAGGATTCATAACTCCTTCCATGGTCTAAATGTAGTGATACAGGTATATTAGATTTATTTGCTAATCTTTTAACATAGTTAGCAATTAATTTAGCACCTTTTTTCTTATCTAATAAAGTGCCATTTAAAAAGTCAGTATTTCCTCCAATAAATGCTAACCCAGGTTCAGCAACTTGAATGATGGCCGCAGATCTAATTTCTTCGCAAGCTTCAATTATAGCCTCAGCTTGGCAAGGCATATTAATATTAAACGCTCCATGAGCTATTTTATGGTCACGTGCATATTTTAAGATTTTTTTAGATTCAATATAAGGCATTGTATTCTCCTTTTTTCTTTATAATATAAATATAAAAATATAAAAACAACATAAAACGAAAGAAAATTCTAGTTTTTTACTATAAAAAAGCAATAAATCTTTTGAATAAAATATAAATCTATTTCGAACAAAATTATTTATAAAATTTTCTTATCGTTTTTAAAAAGACATGATTGTTTCGAATAAAATAGTAAATTGTAAATGCGTAAATTATTTATTGTTTTTATATAAATTCTTATTGAAATAATTAAGCATAACTATTTATAATATATTCGAAACTAAAAACGAAAGGAATTTCATTATGACGAAAACTCAACTACAAATAAGTAAAATTTGTTTATCATCTTTATTTTTGGCTTTAGGCTGGCTTATGCCTTTTATAACTGGCCAAATTCAGCAAATAGGAAGTATGTTTTTACCTATGCATTTCCCTATTCTATTAGCAGGTTTTATTTTAGGACCATGGTATGGGCTATTACTTGGTTTTATAACTCCAATAACAAGATCTTTAATATTTGGAATGCCTCCATTATTTCCAACATCTATTAGTATGGCTTTTGAATTAGCAACATATGGTTTTGTAGCTGGCTTCCTGTTCCAATTAATTTATAGAAAGTTTAATAAAATAAATATTTATTTTAATATATATATTTCACTTATTTCTAGTTTAATTTTAGGAAGAGTTATATATGCAATAGTTATGAGCATTTTAATGCTCATAAGTAGTAAAATTACTTTTAATTGGTCAATATTTATTAATGGAGTATTATTAAATGCATGGCCTGGCATTTTAATTCAGCTATTTTTAATACCATCTATTATTATCTTTTTATATAAGGCTAAAATTCTTCAAAAATATATTTATCAAAAAGGAAATGTTGAAGGAATAAATGTAAGTGAACTCACTAAATAAAATAAGAATAATAATAGATGAATTATTTAAAACCTCACCTAATATAGTTATAACTATTGATGGTAATAGTTGTAGTGGAAAAACAACATTGGCTAATCAATTAAAAAAGATATATAACTGTAACGTAATCCATATGGATGATTATTTCTTACCATTAAATAAAAGAACTAAAGAAAGATTATTAATGCCTGGTGGCAATATTAATTTTGAAAAATTTTATGATGATATAATTAAAAACTTAGGTAAAGATTTAGTTCTAGAAGCTTTTGATTGTAAAACCAAATCATTTAAAGATAAACAAATTATCTCTCATAACAAATTAACAATTGTTGAAGGCAGTTATTCTTTACATCCATATTTTGGAAAATATTACAACTTTTCAATATGTCTTCATATAGATCCTATTATTCAATTAAATAGGCTTAAGGTAAGAGAAAATATTAATATTGATAACTTTATTAATAAATGGATTCCTTTAGAAAATAAATATTTTGATTATTATAATATTTTTAAAAATTGCGATTTATTAATAAATATAAATAAGTAATTTATTTAAAAATACCTAATATTTGCAATGTTTTTTATTAAATTATCAAGATAATGCAATAGAATTAATCACAATATTATAAGCATTAATTCCAATAATAACAAAGATTGTTATGATATAAACATACAATATAACTTTGTCATTTACTTTTTTATTAATAAAAGAACCTAATAGCGATCCAATAATAGCTACTGGAATTAAACAAAGTAACATATACCAATCCATATTTGTAGAACTAGCTAATAAAGAGCCATTAATTAAAGTAGTAATTATTTTTGAAGTTTGAGAAAATATAATAACTATTAGCGAATTAATTGCAGCTTGTTTCATATTCATTGAAAAGAAAAAGCATAATATCGCAACATTAATTGGACCGCCTCCAATTCCTAAAAACGAAGAAATGATGCCAAGAACTAAACCTATAATTATTATTAATAACCAATTTTCTATTTTTAAAGAAACACCTTTTTTCTTTAAAAATAACATATAGAAAATAACAAAAACAAGTAACAAGATTAAGACAATTGATTGAATAATAATAAGCCAATTTTTATTCGAATATGTTTTTACTAAATCAAATAAAAAATTCCCAGCAATTCCTCCAATAATTGATCCAATCCCTAGAAATATTGATGCTTTATAATTATCTATTTTCTGTTTAGTTACAATACTTTTAATTACACTAGTTAGAGCAACTGCTAATACACAAAAAGAACTAAGAAAATTAGCAACATTCGCATTATCGTAATAATTAAAAGCATCTAGCGCTGGCCTAATAATTACTCCACCGCCAATTCCAGCTAAACTACCTAATGTTCCAGCTAATAAAACAATTAATGAAAAAATTAAATAATACATACTTTAAAAGTTTAATAATTAATAGGGGTATTTGGAACCCCTATTAATTATTTTACACTTTTATTATTTACCTAAAACAGTATTACATGCATCAATTAAGTATTTAAATACACTTGCTTTTTCAGCAGTAATATTTTTATCTACTTTTTCGTTACTTAATTTACCTTGTCTAATATTTTCGGTATATTGCATCATTTTTCCATTATTATAAAGTTCTAATTGTTGCTCAGCATTAAGCCAAATAGCAATATCTGTATTTAATGAACTTGCACTAACTGCTCCAGCGGTGCCTTTTTCAATATCTTCACAGGTCTTTTCAGGATTATTATGACGATAATTCATACCTTTAACAAGGCCGACCATAAATTTCTTAAAAGTATCTTCGTTTTCATTTAACCATTTTGTATTAACAGCCCATGTTGATGGTTGATATGCATCAGATAAATGAGTAGAAGTTCTAGCAACTGTTTTAAACTTTGAAGTTTGCTTTTCTAAAGCTGTAGCAACTGGAGCAAAAGAAACAGCAAAATCATATTTTGCACCTTCCATTGTTTGAGTTAAATTAGAATTTAAAACATTTTCTAAATTAACTTTATCCTCAGCATCATATGATGTTAATCCTTCAGGTAAATTTTTGCCTTCTAAATCTGTATACCAAATTTTATCACCATCTTCAAATGTTTCATTAATTGCTGGTAATAAAGAAGTGGTAAACCATGTAAATGGATTAGTAGTAAAATCTAAGGCAACTGTGCTGCCTTTTAAAACATTTCCAATTTCATTTAATGATGAACTTGTTGTTAAATCTTTCCCCTTTCCAGTTAAAGATGCAATTAAACGATCATCATCAGTTAAATTATCTAATGCAGCAATCTTAATTTCTTGATTAGTTGTAAAATAATTCCAAGCAACACCTCCGCCCATGAATGAAACATTAAGATCACCAGCAACAACTTTAGTTGCTAAAGCAGGACCAGCACCAACTTCAAATTCAACGTTAACACCAGCATCTTTAAAGAAATTTTGATAATAAGCTGAATATCCAGCACCTGCACCTAAGTTACTATGCAAGCCGATTTTAACTGTTGGTAATGATGGATCTTTATTATCATTACTACAACCCGTCATAGCACTACCTATTAAACTAGTGCCAACTAATGCCATTAATAATTTAATTTTTTTCATATTATCCTCCTAAACTTAAATTATTTTAACAATTTTAATTGTTATTACTTAATTAATGATGACCACTATCCAAGTACATCTTATAAACTACATCCCAAATATGATTACGATATTCTTGGAATTTAGGATCTAATTTTGTTGCTTGACTTCTTGGATAAGGTAAATCAATATCGATAATTTCTTTTACTTGTCCTGGTCGAGCACTCATAATAATTACTCTTGAGGCTAATAATACACATTCATCAACATCATGAGTAATAAAGAAACATGTTTTTCTTTCTTTTTCCCAAGTTTTTAATAGATCTTCTTGAAGTTGCGATCTTGTCTGAGCATCTAAAGCTCCAAATGGCTCATCAAGAAGTAGAACTTCACTGTTTAATGCATAAGCTCTTGCTATAGCGACACGTTGTTTCATACCGCCAGATAATTCCTTAGGATATTTGTTTTCAAATCCATTAAGTTGAACCATGTTAATATATTTTTGTGTAATAGCCTCTCGTTCAGCTTTAGTGTATCTAGCCTTTTTCATTAAAGGTACGATTTCACCATTTTTATCAGTTGTCATAACTTGTTCAATTTCTTTAGTTGCTTTATTTTTCTTATATACAGGAACTAAATGCTTAATAAATTTAGTTGCATACATAACATTCTTTTTGACTGTAAGCCAAGGAAATAGAGCATATTGTTGAAATATAACACCTCTATCAGGTCCTGGACCTAAAATAGGTCTACCATGAATCGTTGCGCTTCCTTCAGTAGGTTGTTCTAGTCCAGATATAATATTTAATAAAGTAGTTTTCCCACATCCACTTGGTCCAACAACACAAATAAATTCATTCTTTTTTATTTCTAAATTAACTCCATTAAGAGCAATAACATCATCCCCATTTTGTACAGGATATATTTTTTTAACATTATCAATTTTAATAACAACATTTTTTTCACTCATATTGATACCTCAATTACTTCCATCTCGTTAATCTTTTTTCAGTAAAAAGTAAGATTTTATCAAGTAAAATACCACAAATTCCTAACACAATAATTCCCATAACGGCATAGTCCATTTCAAGATTACTACCTTTTGTATTAATAAATGAACCTAAGCCGAATGTTGTACCAGTTAATTCACTAGCAACAAGAGTAGTCATTGCGGCTCCAACACCAAGCCTCATAGCAGTTAAAATAAATGGGAAAGAACTAGGAACAATAACTCCCATAAATAAATTTTTATCTTTAGCACCGAAAGTATATGCTGCCTTAACAAGTGTTAAATCTACATTTCTTACGCCTTGGTAAATAGTGACTGTCATTGTTAAAAAACATGCTAAGAAAATTATAAAATATTTAGGAGATTCACTACCCATTGCACTAAAAGCGGCAACAACAATAGGAACATAAGCAATTGGAGGAATACATCTTAAAAATTGTATTGAAGGATCTAAAAATGCTCTAAATGGACGATACCATGCCATAATAAAAGCAATTGGAATTGAAGCAACTATCGCAATTAAATAACCAACGACAACTCTTTGAGCACTATAGCCTAAGTGTAACCATAAATAATAGTTTCCTTCTGGACCTGCCATTTTAATAAATCTATTAAATACTGTCGCAGGATCACTTAGCCAACTTGTTTCACCCTTACTTTGTGCAATAAATGAATATAGCCACCATAAAAAGATTATAAATAAGACACCACAAATACCAACAACAACATTTTTCCATGTTGGCCATAAAGAAAAGTCTTTCATTTTTTTAGGACCACTTGTAGCTACATCATTTACTGGTCGAGATAATTTAGTCAAATCAATATTATTGATTTCTTCTTGTTTCTTCTCTTTTATTTTTTCAATAAAATCAATTTTAATTTTTGGTAATTTCATAATAACTCCTTATTATTCTGCTAATTCTTTTGCAACTCCAATTCTTGCATCATTATGTTTTTGTAGTAATGAAGCAGGAAAATCTATCGAACAAGGACCGAAGCTCGCTCTTCGAATTACAGATTTATGCCAATCTCTAAAACAATACAAACGTACTTTTTTACTATTTAATATTTGCTTTAATCCAATTGTTACACAATATTTTGGCATTAAATAATATGCACCATTATATTCATCCATTGAATTAACAACTCTAGTCTCCTCGCTAATTTTTTGAACTCGCGTCGTAGAATTAATAAAATCCTCATAACTAACATCTTCATTTTCAAATGGTGGTTCATTAAAGGCCATATGACCAGTAATTCCAATTCCCCCAAAACAAATATCAACACCACCATGTTCAAGAATTACTTTATCAATTAATGAAGAATTGTCTTTTGTAGGAAAAATACGTTGAGATTCATCCATAATTAAGTTTTTATCAATTTTGTCATAGCAAAGTTTATACATAATTCCTTTAAAGGATAAAGGATTAGAAGATGGCATTATGTCATTATTTTCATCTAAATATTCATCCATATTTATAAAAGTAACATTTTTTAAAGAAATCTTATTTGTATTAATGAGTTCAACAAAATACTTATATTGACCTACAGGGCCTAATGGACAAATAAATAATGTTTTTTTATGATTTTTATTATTATTTACAATGCATTCATACATTTCCTTAGCCATAGCTAAAAAAGTATCTTCTTTATTATTAAATAAATCGATTGGAATTTTCCCTTTTTTTATATTTTCACCTTTTATATCAAGAAAACTTTTATCAATCATAATTAATCGAACTCCTTACTATCTTTCATACAAAGGTGCACACTAGGCCTTTTAAATGTCATTGGAAGCACTAAAATATTAGGATTTTTACCAACATATTTTTTTGCATCATCTATAGCTTCCATAACTGTAGTTCTTGTTTTCATCCCCATTTCCCTTGCAGAACCTGGTTTTTTTGCTCCAATTATATAAATTGCTTTGCAATCTCTTTCGGCAATATGAGCACAAGAAATCATTGAGAAGCAGTGGTAAGGATGAAAAGCGTAATTGAAGCGATATAAATCAAAATATTTTTGATTATTCATTACTTTATAATATTCTTCAATTTCAGGAAGTGTATTGCCATGTTCTTGAAAATAATCATAAACAGGCTTCATTGCTGGAAATTCTTCATCTCCAAAGTCACCATCGCATTGAGCTAAAGCAATTACTACTGGGTTATCATTTAAGACTCTTTTAAGTCTTATAATTTGTGCGCTTATAGCTTGTTCAACCAAGATAGGATTTCTTCCTTGTCTAGAACCATATTGAAAATCATTAGGTAATCCAAATATTACAATATCGTATTTTTTATCAGCCCATTTAACATATGTTCTTTTATCTGCAATTTTCCATGATAATGGCTCAATAAGTTTTGCGTAACCAGCAAAAACTGCTATTTGATGTGAAAAACTATCTAAAACTGCATCAATTGTGAAGAATTTTTTTCCCATTGATTCTTCCATCCATTCTCCTATAGCATCAAATTTTTGTCTCATTAAAGAGTGGGAAGTTACTGGAACAAAATCCTTTCGATGCATTACCTTTGGGCAATGATGAGCCGATATACATTCCCAATTAGAAATACCAGTTGCACAATGTTTGTATCCACCGCTATACCCTCCATATGGGTTTCCCTGAACATGGCCAATCAAAAAAGCAACATCTGCATCATAAACATACTTATTTATAACTACTTTAGAATGAAATTGTGGTTCATAACCTAAATCCACTAGATGTTCCCAATCTTCTGAATCATGATTAATAATTTGACCCTTAGGATAAAAGCGATTAAAAATTTCTTCACCTAAAATCTTTTTAATCTCATCAGGCTTATTTTTTCTATGTAGACCATTAGAACAAATAAGCATAATATCTTTTTCTTCAACACCATTTTTTAAACATTCGTTGATAACTAAAGGAATAGAAGTTTTACGATGTGAATCTTCTTGAAATCCACCTTTTACTTTATCCGGAAAAACAATAACTATTTTACTACCTTTATGGACTTGTTTAGAAATAGGTTCAATACCGATTGGATTCAAAATAGCTTCAAGAGTAGCTTTTTTTACATCATCTAAGCCTTTTGGATCTTTTTTAGTAACACCTATTTCAAATATATCAACATTCTCATTTGGCAATTTTACATTTATTTGTCCATCACCATATTCTAGTTTAACTTCCATTTATAAGCCTCCTTTATATGTGTCAACGATCTTTTTAAAATCATCTAAATAAAAGCCAAAATCTTTTCCAAACCTTGTTAAAGCTATCAAACCACCATCAAGATCTTTAATAGAAGCAATCATTTTCGCATTGTCTTCTTTTAATCCGCCGCCATAAACAACATCAACACATACGATAGTTTTAATATATTTAACAATATCTTCGATATATTCTTTATTTGGAGGAACCTTTCCAGGACCAATAGCCCATACAGGCTCATAAGCAATTGTAATATACTTTAAGTCAACATCTTTTAATCCAGTAAGTATTTGCTTTTTTAATATTTCATATTTATTATTCTGTTCTTCAATTTTTTCTCCAATGCAATATAAAACATTCATTTTTTGACTTGTGGCTCTTTTAATTTCTTCATTAAGAATCAAATTGATATCTCCATTATTTCCACCTAAAGAAACTAAATAATTTAAGTGCTTTCTTTCTTCACAATGTCCAATAATAACATCATTAACTCCAATTGAAGTCATTGATTTCGCAGTTCTAAAAGTAGTAAAGGCACCAAAATTGTGACCAATTTCTACATCATCATAATGAACACCCTGACATCCTATATAAATATTTTTTGCAACTTTCAAAGCCGGAATTAAATTAGATTCTTGAAAAAAAATTGTATATTTAAAATCATTTAAAGAATCAATAAAAGATGTAATTTTTTTAGCATATTCTTCTTTTTCGCCTAAATCATTAACTCCACCAAAACATCTAGGAATGTCGAATCTTTTTAAGTTTAGATATATTTTTTTCATAATGTAAGCCCTTACATTTTCATAATTTATCAATTATTTTACTTAATTACAATAAATTAATTTCGAATAAGAAAAAAATATTACGCGTTTCTTTTCAAATGTAATAAATTTGCATTTCATTCGAAACATTCATAAAATTTATGTTCATTATGTCAATTTATATAATTAAAAATTAGTAATTATACCTTTCGAATATAATTATTTTTTTTCGTTTAAATTTAACTTTCGAAACGCTATAATTATTTTAACGAGGTATAAAATATGAATAAAAGGCAATCAACCATTGTAAATCTTGTAAATAATACTACAAAAGTCTCGGTAACTACCTTAGCAAAAAAATTAAATGTAAGCGAGGTAACAATTAGAAAAGATTTAACTTTACTTTCAAATTATGGAATTATCATAAGAGAGCATGGTTTTGCTATTAAAAAGAATAGTGTTGATATTAGAAATAGACTATCAATAAATTATGATCTTAAACAAAAAATCGCTAAAAAGGCTGCTCAGTTAATTAATTTTAATGAAACTATTATTATTGGTAGTGGTTCTACATGTGCATTACTTGCAGAAGAAATTGCTCGTACTAAGCCAAACGTAACAATTTTAACTCATTCAATTTACATCGTCGAGCACGCATCAAAATTAGGCAATAACAAAATTATTCTTTTTGGTGGAGAATATCAAAACGATTCACAAGTTATGGTTGGTCCTTTAGTAAGGCTTAATGCAAAACAATACTTTGTAGACAAAATATTTTTAGGAACAGATGGTTTTGTAAAAGAAATAGGTTTCATGGGTAGTGATAGTTTAAGAACGGAAGCGATACAAAATATGGCTGAGTCTGCTAGACATATTGTTATGCTAACAGATTCATCCAAATTCAACAAAATGGGTATTTTAGTCCAATTTTCTCCATCAAGTGTTTCGAGAATTATAACAGATAATAATATTTCAAGCGATTACCTTAGTTATTTTAAAGGTAAAAATATCAAAGTAGATATAGTTAATTAATTTTATTTATTGTGATTGAAAACGAGTATATAGCTGATTCATTTGGAGACAACTTATTTATATATAATCTATTATTTAGGGTTTTAGGTTCGTTATTATAGGAGGCTATCCCCCACCAAGGTTCAACACAAATGAAGTTATTGGTTTTTGGATTTTGCCACAAAGCGACTAAAGGTGAATTTAAATCATAATCGAAATTATAAAAATCTGTATGTAGTGTTATTTTTTTTGTTTTATTTAATAAAATAATCGTGTCTAATTCATCAAAAACATTGTTATTTAGACTTATTTTATCAAAATTTAATATTTTTTCACTTAATAAAATATTTCCGTTAATGATAGGCAAATATGTAATATTGTTATTTAAATCTATGTAAGAAGAATTGTCTATTTTTATTCCTAAATGATTTCCTAGAGAAAAAAACATATTAATATCTGACAAATTTATAATTTTAAATGTAACACGATATTTATTATAAATAAGTTCATATTTTATTTCATAAATAAATTTATAAGGATAATAATCTAAATCTATTTTTGAGCTAAAATATGTTGCAATTAATGTTGTTGAATTTAGTTTTCTAAATTCGAATTCTTTTTCTCTAATAAAGCCATGTCTTGAAGGTATATTATAAGTTTTATCATTCACACTATACTCGTATTGTCCAATAATAGGAAATATCATTACATCTTGAAATTTCCAACCTCCGTCATCAATTTGATGAATTAATTCTCTATTATTTTTTAAATCTAAAATAGAAGTCAAAGATCCACCTATATTATTAACAGTAATTTTAAACAAATCATTTGCAATATATTCCATATAAAACCTCTTATGCTTACACTCGAAATCTTAAAATAAAGATATCTTTACTATTTGATTTTCCTCATTTAAAGTATGCTATAATGAAAGAAATTTTTAAAGGAGTTTGACATAATGATTTTTAAAAATTGTTATATCTTAACTGAAAATGGTTACTTAAAAAGTGATTTTGAATTTGAAGATAAAATTTTAAATTTAAAAAAATTGAAATCTACTGGTCTTAACTATGAAAATAAGAAAATCATTCCAGGTTTTTTTGACATTCACACACATGGTGCCGCTGGTTTTGATTTTAACAATGCTAAAAGCATTTCAGAAATGCAAAAAATTATCGATTTTTATATTTCTTGTGGTGTTACATCTGTTTTACCTACACTTTTAACTGATAGTTATGAAGTTTATAAAGAAAAATTAGCAATGATTTATGAGTTAAGTAAGACAAATCCAATTATAAAAGGAATACATATGGAAGGACCTTTTTTAAGTAAAGAATATAAGGGAGCTCAACCTGAAAGTTGCCTTCAACCTTTTAATAAAGACAAGTTTTTAGAATATCAAAATTATGCGCACGGACTAATAAAATACATTACTGTTTCTCCAGAATTACCTAATTGTAAAGAGTTTGTTAAATTTTTAATAAGTCAAAACATTGTAGTTTCACTAGGACACTCTGGCGCCACTTTTGATGAAGCGACAGTAGCAATAAAAGAAGGAGCTACTAGTTTCACTCATGTAATGAATGCTATGGCTCCTATTCATCAACATAAACCTTCTATTTTAGCTGCAGCTTGGTTTTACGATTTTTGTTATAACGAAGTTATTCTAGACGGCATTCATGTTCATCCAGAAATGGTTGCTCTAATAAGGAAAATTAAAGGTGAAAATAAGGTAATTGGCATCACTGACTCATTAATGGCTGCAGGATTACCTGATGGAAATTATTTTATAGGGTTTACACCGATTTATGTTCAAAATCATGATTGTAAAATAGTAGGAAGCAATGTAAGAGCTGGTTCAACTTTAAATGCCTTTCAAGGATTTTTAAATTATAAAAAATTTCTAAATTGCGCCGATCTTGAGGCAAGTCATATTTGGAGCAAAAACCCTGCAGAACTTCTACATTTAATTAAAAATATAGGAACTTTAGAAATTGATAAAAATGCAGATTTCCTCGTTTTAGATGAAAACTATGATTTATTAGAAACATACATTAATGGTAAATGTTATTATCGAAAGGATTACAAATTATGAAAAATTTAGTTATCGCTCATGGTGGAGGACCAACAAGTGTTATAAATGCTTCTTTAGCTGGTGCAATTAAAGAATTAAAAAATAAAAATTTTAAAGGAAAAATATTAGCACCTCGTTTTGGTAGTGCTGGTCTATTAAATGAAGATTTTATAGATCTTACTAACGTTTCTGATAAGGATATTGAACTGTTAATACACACTCCGGGGAGTGCCATCGGAACATCTCGTTTTCCTCTTTATGATAAAGAATATGAAAAAATTATAGATATTCTTATAAAAAACGATATTGGTTATGTATTATTTACAGGTGGAAACGGAAGCATGGATACAATCGGCAACATTTATAAACATGCTTTAAAAAGAAATTATGAAATCATTTGTGGAGGGATACCAAAAACGGTCGATAATGATATAGCACTAACTGATCATGCTCCTGGTTTTATTAGTTGTGCAAAATTTATTATGCAAAGTGTTTCTGATTGTGCACAAGATATTAAGGGATTGCCTATACATGTTTCAATTATAGAGGTAATGGGAAGAAATGCAGGTTGGTTAGCAGCGAGTAGTGCACTAGCTAGAATTAACGAAGATGATGCACCTCATATTATTTTATTTCCAGAAATTCCGTTTGACGAAGAAAAATTTCTAAAGCTAGTTAAAGAGAAGCACGAAAAATATAAAGGTGTTATTGTTGTAGCAAGTGAAGGACTTGTAGATAAAAACGGTAATCCAATTGTAAAACCAATTTATAAAACAGAAAGAGCAACATATTTTGGAGATGTAGCTAGTTATCTGCAAACTCTTGTAATTTCAAAACTTGGTATCAAAGCACGAAGTGAAAAGCCAGGACTATTATGTAGATGTTCATCATCACTAGTGAGCGAATTAGATTTAGAAGAAGCACAATTAATGGGCAAAATATCTGTTGATACAGTGTTAGCAGGAAAAAATGGTTATATGATTGGAATTAAAAGAATTTCATCCTTCCCTTATAAAATTGAGCCAATTCTTATCCCTATTAATGAAGTAATGTTGAACGAATCAAAATTTCCAGAACATTTTATGTCTAGCGACAAATATAATGTAAGCAAAGAATTTATTGAATGGCTAAGACCATTAGTTGGATATCCAAACAAAGTAATAAGTTTTGTTGACAAATCAAATTAAAATAAATGATGCTTTTTTTCTTCTTTTTCATTAAAAAAAGTCGTTAATTCTACGTTATATCCTAATTTATAATACTTATCTTCTAGTTTTTTTGACATTTTTTTATCTTTTATAAAACAATAAATAGCGCTTCCTGCACCAGTCATAGAAACAAAATCTACATTTTCTTTTTTTACTAAATCATACAATTCTTTTAATTGTGGTAGCATTTTAAAAGCAGGCTCTTGTAAATTATTAATGCAAAGTTCATTTAATTTTCCATCATCATTAATAAATGAGCTTTTAACTGCTTGTATATCACAATGTGGCAAAGGTTCGAATTTATCATATTCATGGAATACTTCGACTGTGGATAAACCAAAATGTGGTTGAATAATAAGTATATTAAAATTATTATTATGTTCAAAGAAATTAATTTTATTTCCTTTTGATTCAACAATAGCTGGCTTTTCAAATATTGCCCAAGGAACATCAGAACCAATTTTTATAGCAATATCTATCATATCTTGATCAGTAATATTTAATTTCAATAATTTAGCAACTCCCTTAATAGTTGCTGCAGCATCAGCGCTTCCGCCACCAAGACCAGATTGAATAAAAATAGATTTATGAATATCAATTCTTATTTTTTGTTTAAATTTGAATTTTTCACGTAATGCATCAATAGCTTTATGACACAAATTATATTTATTAATTTTTAAAGAGCATTCATCGCAAGTAACGAAATCATCGCTATCATTATTAGGCAAAATTGAAATATCTAATGAGTCATGTAGTGATAAAGGAAGCATTATAGTTTCAAGATTATGATAACCATCATCTCTTTTATCTAAAACATTTAATCCAAGATTAATTTTAGCATGTGCTTTAACTATCATAGTAATAATATTATAAATTTCTATTTTTAACTTTCAATATAGCATTTGATATTTTTTCTAGATTTTCTAAATTAATATCTTCACCTCTTAAATTTTTGTCAAGCTTGCTTTCGCTTAAAACAAATTCAATTTCATCATTATTAAGAATACTTTTTAAATTATTTGCAATATTTTTCCTTCTATTTTTATATAAAATACAGGCTATTTTATATAAAAACACTGCAAAATCAATATTTTTTTCATATTTTTTTGTAATTTTAAAAACTACAGAAGCGACTGTTGGCATAGGAAAAAAAGAAGTGTAAGGTACGACTAAGATCTTTGTTATATTAAAACAATAATCTATAAGATAATTAATTGGTCCAATATCTCTTTTGTTTTTTGTTGTGATTCGATCATAAAATTCTTTTTGTGTCATAAAAACAGCTAATTCAATTTTTTTAAAATTTGTAAGTATATATTCTAAAATATCCGTTGAAATATAATAAGGTAAATTACCTACAATCTTATTAAAATCATAATCTTTAAATTTTAATATATTATTTTTTATTATTTTAATATTAGAATTTTGATAGCTCATATTTAAAAATTTTACAAACTTTTCATCATATTCAACAGCTGTATATTTTTTTGTCGTATTAATTAAAAAAGATGTTAATGCTCCTAGGCCAGGGCCAATTTCTAAAAGTAAATCATCAGATTTAAGTTCTAAATTCTCACAAATTGTTGTTGCTACATTTTCATCAATTAAAAAATTTTGCCCAAGTTCCTTTTTTGCGTGAGAATTTACAAGTAAAAAATAGTCTTTAATCTCATTTTCATTTAACATTCTTTAAAATCTCCATAATTTCTTTTTTATCTACATTAAGCATTTTTAATTTATTTAATAATTGTTTCCCATTGGAATAACCAATATGTAATTTTTTTTCTAAAATTTCTCTATATTTTTTACTATTTTCATTACCAACCAATTTTAATTCGTATAAATCATTTAAGGTTAAATTAGATTTTAATAAATTACTTGAAGTAAACTCTACTAAATTATCTAAAGCTTTATTGACTTCCTCAATAGTAGACTCTGCAACACCAACTTTATGTTTCTTAATTGAAAATTCTTTGCGCACATAAGCATTATAGATATTTTTTGTAATTTTAGAGTTTATGATGTTTCTTATTCGCATTCCTGGATAATCTGGATCAGTTAGCACAATGATTTTGTTTTTTTCACTCACTTTCATTAAAAAATTTAAATCATTAGGAGATATAGCGCTGCCATTAACACTATAAAAATTAGCATCCAAAAAGCTAGATAAAAAATCTATATCTGTTTTTCCTTCGACAACTATTAAAGCATCAATTTTTCTTTTCATTTTTTAATTTTAATATTTTTAAAGAATTTTCAAACGAAATGTCTTCTAATTCTTTTTTGTTAATATGTAATATATTAGCAGCAAATTCAACAGTATTATTTATGTATTTTGGCAAATTAACTTTTCCTCTATAAGGTGTAGGAGCTAAATAAGGAGCATCGGTTTCAAAAACAATGGAAGTTAACGGAATATTTAATATAACTTCTTTTGGTTTAATCGAATTTTTAAAAGTTAAAGTTCCTCCAAAAGCAATTTCATATCCTAATTTAATAAATTCTTTTGCCATTTCTAAAGAGCCACTAAAGCAATGCATTATTCCTCTATTTAGGCAAATATTATTTTTAAGTATGTCATAAGTATCTTGTAAAGATTCACGTGCATGTATTAATATAGGTAAATTTAATTCATTAGCTAATTTAATTTGTTCTATAAACATTCTTTTTTGCTTATTTTTTATTATTTGATCATTCTCCCAATAATAATCCAATCCAATTTCTCCAATCGCAATTACTTTTTTTGATTGCAGATATAATTCTTTTAATGCAGTAATAGTAGAATTATTATAGGATTTATGTTCAGTCGGAATAACTCCAATAGATGCATAAACTTCTTTGTATTTATTAGCTATTTCAATTGCTTTTTTGCTACTTTTAATATCATAACCAACACAGAGAAAGCACTTAACACCATTATTAATAGCATCTTGAATATACTCATCTAAATTGGAAGAAAATTTATCATCATTAAGATGGATATGTGTATCGAAAATCATATTATTTACCTAAACAAAAACGTGAAAATATCTCTTTTGCCATGTCGAAATCATAATTTTCACCAGTTATTGCTAAAATTTTTAAATAGGAAGTTTTAATGTGCTCACTTAAAATATCAATAGTTTCACCATTTAAAGCTAATTTTTTAGTTAAATTAATTTCTTCTAAACACGATTCTAATAATCCAATTTCTCTAGTATTGGCTAAAGAAGGTGTTTTGTAGTCATCGTCTTTTAAATTCAATTTCTTTAAAATCTCATCATGCAATAAATTTACATTATGCTTTAAAGCATTCGTAGTTAAAATACCTTTTTTATAATTATTCAAATCACTTTTATTATAAACTTCAATAATATTTTTGTTTTTAACAATATTTAAAATAGATAAATCTTCATCATTTAATTTTTCATTATCAAAAACAACAATAACAATATCAGCAATTTCTAAAATCTTCTTACTTTTATTTATTCCTAATGATTCAATATAATCGTTTGAATCTCTTATACCAGCTGTATCATATAGATTAATAAGAATTCCGTTTAAGTTAATTTTCCCTTCTACAATATCACGAGTAGTGCCTTTTATGTTGCTGACAATTGCTTTATCTTCTTTTAATAACGAATTAAAAATTGAAGATTTTCCGACATTAGGGCGTCCTACAATTACTACATTAATACCATATTTAATAAGCTTGCCTTTCCTACCGTTCGCTATTAAAGTATTAATTTTTTTGCTAATATCATTGCAAAACTCAATTATTTCTTTAGAATTCATTTCTTCTATATCGGTGTATTCTGAATAATCGATATTAGCTTCGATTGTAGAAAGCATATCACCAATTTCCTTTTTTATTGGAAATATTAATTTAGAAGTATCCCCTTTTAACGCAAGTAATGATACATTCTTACTTTCTTCAGTTTCAGCATTTATTAAATCGTTTATAGATTCAGCTTGTATTAAATCTAGTTTTCCATTTAAAAAAGCACGAGATGAATATTCTCCTCTTTCTGCCATACGTGCGCCATATTTTATAGCTAAATTAATAATCTTATTAAATATAAGTGGTGAACCATGGCATATAATTTCAACGCTGTCTTCTCCAGTAAAAGACTTAGGTCCTTTATACAAAAGAAGGACTACTTCATCAACAAAATTGTCGCCATCTTTTATGTATCCATGTAGCAACGAGTTTTGAGTTAGTCCTATTAAATTTTTTGAATAAAAATTAGATACAACATTGAAACAATCATTACCACTCAACCTAACAATAGCTAAAGCACTTCTTAAAGGAGGTGTAGCTAAAGCAACAATGGTCTCAAACATATTATCTTATTATTCTTTAGTTTCAATTACTTCAGTTGTAGTATTTCCATTATTATCTATTTCAGAACTAATATATTTAACTACAATTGCTCTATCTTTACCATCACCAATAGATTCAGTTTTAATGTTTTTAAAAGATGCTAAGGCGGTATGAACCTTCTTTCTTTCATCAGGTGTCATAGGATCTAACTTAACATCTACATGAGTTTTTAACACTTCTTTAGCAACACGTTTAGCAATAGATATCGCTTTGCGGTATTTTTTATCTTTATAATCACTGATATCTAATAAAATTCTAAATTTCTTTTTAAATTTAGTATTAACAGCAAGTTTTACAAGTTCATTTAACGATTGAAGAGTACCACCATTAGCGCCAATAATTAATGAATTTTTATTAGTCTCGATTAAAATTTTAGCGATACCATCACGATAAAATGTTTGTAAAGAAACTTCAAGTCCTAAAGCAGAAATAACATTTTTTATGTAATTTTCTGCATATTCTATAACATCAGCAACATCATAAACATTAATTATTGCTTTTTTAAATAAACCTTTCTTTTCTTCAACAACATCATACATTAAATCATTTTGTTCACATTCCATCTCTTTGCAAGCGGTTTTAATAGCTTCATCAAGAGTTTTTTCTACTATTTTTTTCATACTTACTTATCTCCTTTTTTTGAAAGGTCACCTTTCTTTTGTAATATAAAATGCATAATAACTGTTTGAATCATTGAGAATAATGCCCCAGCAAACCAATAAACACCCATAGCAGCTGGAAGAGTGAAGCCCATTATGATAATAAAAATGGTCATAACCCACGAGACAATTTTCATTTGCTTTTGTGAACTATTAGCAGCAGGATTTTTATACATTTTAGTAACATTTTTCATACGTTTTTTACTTAACCATTGAGGTAATTGCATAGATAAAATTTGTGTTGCTGACATTAATACAATTAATATCAAAGCAGTCCAACATTGAAGTCCTGGCCAATTAGACAAATTAAATAAAACACTTGAAATAGTGTCACTAAGTCTTAATCCTAAAACAGCATCTCTAGATAAACTAGCAGCCGCACTTAGTCCATTCCAAACAGCAATAAATACAGGGAATTGAACAATCATAATTAATATTGAACCAAAAGGATGAATCTTATATCGTTTATATAAGTTCATTTGTGCTTGAGCAAGTCTTTGTTTCTCGTATTGATTCGTATTACTATTTGGGTATTTTTCTTGAAGTTTAGCAATTTCTGGTTGCAAATATTGCATTTTTTGTTGCGATAATGTCGATTTAAATGAGATGAGCATAAATAAACCTCTGACAATTACAGTAACAAGTAAAACAGCAGAAATTTGTCCCCACCCGTTCATTCCGAATGTATGTGAAAAATATTCTGTCATATAAGCAACAGGGTAAACTAACAAACCTTCAATCCATCCATGACTCCATGCATCGCTCCATTTAGTTTTATTTGTAAATTGAACAGTATCATGAAGTGGATCATCATTTAAATGTCCATAAAAGCCATCATCAATTGTGAAGCAGCTCTTTAAAGTTGAAACTTTGGTGTTCATTGCTGATTTATATAAAGAAAAATAATCACTTCCCATATTATAACCATCACCTAAATTTTTAGATTCTGAAATCTCATTATTCCAAGAATTAATATTAGACCAATAGTCACCATCACTCATTTCTACTTTGGATTCAGTGTCAGTAGAGATATATTTATATTTTCCAAATTTAACAAATAAGGAATTATTTCTCCCTAATACATGGGTAGTTTTACCATTAATATCGTATTCTCCGCCATTTAACAATATATTTTCTTTATCTTTAGTTGGTTCATTTTTATAATCATTATATTCTTCACTTGAATATCCATAAAATAATTCGTATGTAGAATTATATTCAATAGAAGTTATATAATCTTTAGCTTTTTCAAAAAAATAAGAAATTGATTTCTTATCTAATTCATTCCAAAATTCGTCAGTTGGTAAAGAAACATTGTTGCTTCTAGCTGATGTGTCAGTTGATAAAACAAAACTATTTTTACTAAAAGTAGTAGATGAACTAGTCCATATATCTTTGCCATCTTTATCAGTAGAATAACTGTATGTTGTAATATTTGAACTTCTAACATAATATAATTCATCGCTAGTTTTCAAAGGTGCACTTTCAAAAAAGCCTTCATTTTTAGTTATTACCGTTTCTTCTTTTAACTCTTTAGTAGTTTCATCAAAAACTGTAGTAGTAATAGCAGAAGCAACATTTTCTAACGTTAATAAAGAATTTTTATCTTTTTTATAATAAACTTCTTTTTTTCCATTATCGGTTAAAGCGTTATAAACAAATTTCTCAGCGTTATTTTGTGTATCAAAAAATTGAGTATTAATAGGATCATAAGCGTAACGATAGGTAGCACTATCTAAAGCACTACAAAAACTATTACAACTTGTTAAAATAAGTGTTAAAAATCCTAGAAGCCCAGCTATACCGAAAAATTTCTTTCTATTTTTATTATTTTTCATTTTTTTCTCCTAACAAGCGACGAAATATTTTTTCTAGATTTTCTTTGTTATATAAATAATTATCTGTATCATATCGTTTGTTAATAACAACAATTATATCGAGAGCATATTTATCATAATCTAACACGCCATCAATAATACTTCGAACTTGTCTTTTAATTTTATTTCTAATAACAGCTATACCATTCTTTTTTGTGACTAATAAGCCAACTCGAGTATAACTAAAATCATTTTTTCTATAATAAACACAAAACAATTCGTTTTTATAAAAATTTCTTAAGTTAAGGATTTCTTTAAATTCACGATATTTCTTGACTGTATTTACTTTCTTCATTAACTAGCCAACTAAGACTTTTCTACCTTTAGCTCTTCTATTAGCTAAAACTTTTCTTCCTGTTGGAGAAGACATTCTTGCTCTAAATCCACTAACTCTTGCATAATGTAATTTGCTTGGTTGATATGTTCTTTTCATTGTATAATCCTCCTAATAATAAGCAAAGAAAATTATATATGTATTTATACATATATGTCAAACATTTAAAGTTTTCGTCATTTTATTGTGTAAAAATTTTAAAGTAAGTTTTCCACTTTTTCACAGTATGTGGGAAACACAAAAATAAAAATGTGGAAAAGTTTTATTTTATCTGAATGAATCATTAAATTTTTAATTATTACATATGTAGAAATGTGGAAAAGTTTTATAGTTATTCACATTTTTTATATTTTGTGGAAAAGTTTACACATTTATCCACATTTATAAGTTGTGGAAAACTATTTTTTACCACTGTTTCACGCTTTTTTACTTATAAAAATGTGGAAAACTTTATAAGGACCTTTTTTTACTTTCTATTTTTTCCACATACTAGTAAAATAATTTAAGGAAAGTTATGAATTTATCTAATGTTAGTGAAATAAATAAGCTTTGGAAGCGAATTTTAGAAAGTGTAAAAATATCGATTAATGAAGATAGGATTTTCGATGCTTTTTTTAAAGATACATACATTTTTAAAATTGATGGTGACAAGATGATTATTTCTTGTCCAAATTCTTTGTCTTCTAACATACTTAATAATAAATATTGTAATTTGTTAACAAATATTACATCAGATGTCAGTGGAACAAATTTTAAATTGTATTTTGATTCTAACGATAATTTAAAAAGTAAAGAAGAAGTTAATAAAGAATTGTTTAAAAAACCTGCATTTTTTGAAAATAACTATTTAGAACCTTCATATAACTTTGATAATTATGTTGTTGGGCCGACTAATGAAGAAGCTCAAAGAGCTGCTTTAATAGTTGCTTCATCACCAGGTGAATTATATAATCCATTATTTATTTATAGTCAATCAGGACTTGGAAAAACACATTTATTAAATGCTATAGGAAATTATATAAAAGAGAAATCACCTACAAAAAAGATATTGTTTTGTTCATCACAAGATTTTGTAGATGAATATATAAAATATGTGAATGGTGAAAAAAGCGAATCTAATTTAAAAGATTATATTTTAAGTTTTGATATTTTATTAATCGACGATGTTCAAATGCTTCAAGATAAAACTAAAACCGAAGAATTCTTTTTCAGTATTTTTGAATTATTGACAAGATCTAATAAACAAATAGTTTTAACATGTGATCGCTTACCAGATGAATTAAACGGATTAGATAAACGTTTGGTTACGAGATTTTTAAAAGGTTTAACTATTGCAATAAAATCACCAACTCCTGAATTATGTGAGGAAATTTTAAAGAAAAAAATCGAGAATAGTGGACTTTCTTTAAATAATTTTGATGATGATGTAATTAAATTTATTTCTTTTAACTTTAAAAACAGTATTAGAAATTTAGAAGGTGCATTAAATAGATTGATTTTTTATTCTTCAATTAATCACGTCACTCATATTAATTTAGATATAACAAATGACGCTTTATCTTCTTTAATTGACACCAAAAAGAATAAATCTGCAATCAGTGAACAAAAAATTTTAAACATTGTTTCATCTTATTATTCTGTTAGTGTATCTCAAATTACAGGTAAGATAAAAACGAGTCAAATAGCTATTGCTAGACATATTGCAATTTATTTAATTAGAAGTATGCTCGACATTTCTTTTGTTCGAATCGGGGAGATTTTTTCAAATAGAGATCACGCAACAATTATGTATAGTTATAATAAAGTTGAAAAAATGTTGAAAACTGATAAAGAAATGTTAACAGTTATCAACAAATTAAAAAAACAAATTACATGATTCAATCACTTGTTTTTTAATATTTAAACTAGTTTTCCACATTTCCACATTACTTATTATTATTATTATTAAATATTATAAATAAAAGGAGATATATAAATATGAAATTTAAAATAATCAGAGATAATTTTCTAAAAGCATTACTAATTGCTTCTAGAATCTGCCCACAAAAGAGTACTGATCCAATTATTACAAATTTAAAAATCGAATTATTAAATACTGGTTTGTATTTAACGGGAACTAATGGAATAATTTCTATCCGCCATTATCTTCCAATAATTCTAAACGATAAGCAAATAATTCGAGATATGGTTTATGGAGGTATTTTAGTAAATTCATTTTTATTGACTGAAATTATTAAAAGAATTGATGGTGATGAAGTATCTTTTGAAGTTATTGATGATTCAATTGTTAAAATTGAAAATGAGAAATCTAATTTTAAATTAAATGGTATTAGAATTGAAGAATTTAGAGATATAGACTTTGATGAAGAAGGCGCTCGTATTGTTTTATTATCGAAAACTTTTATTGAAACAATAAATCAAGTATCGTTTGCTGTTTCAACAAAAGATAATAGACCACAACTTACTGCAGTTAATGTAGAAAGTGATACTTCTTGTTTAGTATTTACAGCAACAGACGGTGCTAGACTCGCTAGAAAAGAATTAGAGGTAGAGGTAAAAGAAAAATTAAATTCTAATATTCCAGGTAAAACATTACAAGAAGTTTTAAGAACTATTACAACTGAAAATAGTATTGAATTTTATATAAGTGATAAAAAAGTTTTATTCAAACTTGATAACACTTTAATACAATCAACTTTGATTGCTGGTGATTATCCAAATACAAAAAACATAATACCTAAGGTTTCTTATTACACTCTTGAAGTTAATAGTAATGAATTAATTAATGCTATGGAAAGAGTATCTTTATTTTCTAGTGAGCGTGAATTTATTGTTAAATTAACAATGAGTGAAAATAAAGTTGAAGTAAGCTCAAAATCTCAACAAACTGGTAGCGGTGTTGAAACAATTACAAATTTTAAATATAAAGGTGAAAGATTAGAAATTTCTTTTAATAATGAATATGTTAAAAGTGCTATCAAAGCTTTAAATTGTGAAGATGTAACTATTAATTTTTTAGGTGAAATGAAGCCTTTTACTATTTTAAATAAAAATGATAATTCTGTTATTCAATTAATTACACCAGTAAGAACTTATTAAGTTCTAAAAATCTCAAATTTTCTTTTAAATTAACTTCCTTTAATATATAATATTAAAGGAGTTATTTTTATGTTAGAACAAAAAAATATATTGATTAAAATTTCTTCTGATTACATTACTTTAGGACAATTTTTAAAATTTACTAATGTAATAAATAACGGAGGTGAAGCAAAACATTTTATTTTAAATAACAATATATTTGTTAATGACGTTTTAACTAAAGAACGTGGCAAAAAACTACATGAACACGATAAAATAAATATTAATAACTCAGTGTTTTTTGAAATAAGCAAATAATGATTTTACAAAATATCAATTTAATTAATTATCGAAATTATAAAGAATTAAAAATATCTTTTTTTAAAGGAATTAATTATTTTTATGGTAATAATGGTGCAGGCAAAACAAATTTAGTAGAGGCTATTAATTTTTTATCATTATGTCGTAGTTTTAAAACTAACGATTTAACTACTTTAATAAAAACTAATGAGACTTACGCTTATATTGCTTCAAATATTGAAAATGATTTCAAAAAAGATTTTATAGAGATATATTTAGATAAAGATGGCAAAAAAATAAATATCGATAAACAACATATCAATAAAGTAAGTGAATTATCTAATTTTATTAACACAATTGTTTTTACTCCAAAAGATGTTAATTTATTAAAAGATTCACCTAGCGAACGAAGATTATTTTTAAATTTAACAATATCTAAGTTATCTAAAGAATACCAATTATCACTATTAAATTATAATAAAATCTTAAAAAGTCGAAATGACTTATTAAAAAAGGATCAAATCGATCATGATTTATTAAATGTCTTAACAAATCAATTAATCGAATATTCTCAAATAATTTATTCGTATCGAAAAAAATATATTGAGGATATAAATACATTAATTTCTAAAATTTTTGCAAAAATCGATAATCGAAATTTCAGTATTAAAGTAATTTATAAAAGTTTTATTAGTAATCCTGATTTTAAAACAATTGCTAGATTAAAATATAAAGAGTCACTTGATTTAGATATCTTAAAAAAAACAACTACAATTGGAGTACATAAAGAAGATTTTATAATTTTATTAAACAATAAAAATGTTGGGTTATACGGTTCACAAGGTGAAAATAGAATGACTGTTTTATCTTTAAAATTATCTAGTTATTATTTAAAAAGCGAATTTAATCTTAAACCGATTGTTATTTTAGATGATGTTTTAAGTGAATTAGATGAAAATCATAAATATTTGTTAATAGAATTTTTAAAGAATTTTGATCAAGTATTTATCACTGGAACTAGTGATAAAGAAAGAATAATGCATAAATATTACGTTTCTAATAATAATATTGAATTAATGGAGGAATAGAAATGGGAGAGAAAGATAAATTAGTACAAACTGATTTAAGTAAAGAAAATCCTGATAATCAATTAATTGATGAATCAGAAGGTTTTAATGAGCAAGAAAAAAATGTAGATAATAATTTATCTAGTGAAATTATTACTAATATTGACGAAAAAGATTTAGAAAAAGCAAAAAAAGATTACACAGGTAAAGATATAACTGTTTTAGATGGTTTGGATGCTGTAAGAAAAAGACCTGGTATGTATATTGGTTCAACTAGTGCGACTGGTCTTCATCATTTAGTCTGGGAAATTGTTGATAATGGTATCGATGAAGCTCTAGCAGGATATTGTAATGAAATTGATGTTTCTATAAATCCTGATAATTCAATAACTGTTAAAGATAATGGCCGTGGTATTCCTTGTGATATTGTTGAAAAAACTGGTTTAAGTGCTGTTGAAACTGTTTATACTGTTTTGCATGCCGGAGGTAAATTTGGTGGTGGCGGATATAAAGTTTCTGGTGGTTTGCATGGTGTTGGCGCTAGTGTTGTTAATGCATTAAGCAGTTTTGTTGATATTTATGTTCATCGTGATGGAAAGATTTTCTATATAAGATTTGAAAATGGTGGACATGCTGTTGATCGACTTAAAATAGTCGGTGAATGTAATGATACTGGAACAATTGTTACATTTAAACCTGATCCTAAAATTTTTAAAGAAACCACCGTTTTTAATTTTGATATCGTAAATAATAGATTAAGACAAATGGCTTTCTTAAACAAAGGAGTTCGCATTAATTTACACGATTTAAGAGTTACACCAAATGTTAATGTTTCATATCATTATGAAGGCGGAATTAAAGAATATGTACAATATTTAGATAAAGACGCTAATAGATTATTCGATGATGTAATTTATTGTGATGGTGCTCAAGAATTTATTGAAAACGATGTTAAAGAACTAATTTATGTTGAAGTTGCCATGCAATACACTAGTTCATATAATGATAAAATTTACAGTTATTGTAATAATGTTTCTACTGGTGATGGTGGTATGCATGAAGATGGATTTAATTTAGCTATTGTTCGTGTTTTCAATAATTATGCTCGTAATAATAAATTCTTAAAAGATAATGATAAAGAAAAAATAACTGTAGATGATTGTAAAGAAGGATTAACCGCTATTATTAGTGTTAAACATCCTAATCCTCAATATGAAGGGCAAACTAAAGGAAAATTAGGCAATTTAGAAGTTAAAAAATTAGTAAGTAATGTTGTTGGCGAAAAACTTGAAAAATTCTTGTTAGAGAATAAGCCAATCGCCACGATTATTATGAATAAAATTAAAAGCGCTTATGAAGCTAGACTTGCTGCTAGAGCTGCTAAAGAAAATATTCGTCGTAAAAATGTTTTAGAAATTAATACATTACCTGGTAAATTAGCTGATTGTAGTTCAAATAATCCTGAGGAATGTGAATTATTTATTGTTGAAGGTAATTCTGCAGGAGGAAGCGCTAAAGCAGGTAGAGATAGTAAAACTCAAGCAATTTTGCCTTTAAGAGGTAAAATTTTAAATGTTCAAAAAGCTCAAATTCATCGAATTTATGATAATGCAGAAATTGGTAATATGATTGCTGCTATTGGTGCAGGATTTGGAGAAGATTTTGATATTGCTAAAATTAGATACCATAAAATTGTTATTATGACTGATGCTGATGTTGATGGTTCGCATATTCGAATCTTACTTTTAACATTCTTCCATAGGTTTATGAAGCCTTTAATTGATCACGGTTATATTTATATTGCTCAACCTCCGTTATATAAAGTTGAATATAAAGGCACCCCTTATTATTGCTATAGTGATGAACAATTAGAAAGAGTAAGAGCAAAGCTTGAACTAAAGCCAGGTTATCCTTATCAAAGATATAAAGGACTTGGTGAAATGGATGCAGATCAACTTGAAGAAACAACAATGGATCCAGCAAAACGCAAAATGCTTCGAGTAACTGTTGATGATGCAATGCTTGCTGATCAAGTCTTTAGTGATTTAATGGGAGAAGAGGTTGCTCCACGTACTGAATTCATTGAAAAGAATGCAAAATTTGTTAAAAATCTTGATATTTAAGGAGATTATTTATGGCTGATGAAATAAAAAAAGATGATGTAAATATTGATGAAGAAGAAAAATTAAAGCAAGAAAACGCTTCATACGAAGCAGGTATTGTCCCTTCTTTAAAAGATACTGAGATATCAAGTGAAGTTAAAAATAGTTTCTTAGATTATGCAATGAGTGTCATTGTTTCAAGAGCGATTCCTGATGTTAGAGATGGCTTAAAACCTGTTCATAGAAGATGTATTTTCGGAATGTATGATGCTGGCTATACTAGCGACAAACCATTTGTTAAATCTGCTAGGATTGTTGGTGATGTCATGGGAAAATATCATCCTCATGGTGATAGCGCAATTTATAATACAATCGTTAGATTAGCTCAACCTTTCTCGATGCGTTATACCTTAGCTGATGGTCATGGTAATTTTGGTAGTATGGATGGCGACGAAGCAGCTGCTATGCGTTACACTGAATGTCGTATGTCTAAAATTGCTTTAGAAATGGTAAGAGATATCAATTTAGATACGGTGGACTTTGTTCCTAATTATGATGGTTCACTTGAAGAACCTTCTGTTTTACCATCAAAAATTCCTAATTTATTAATAAATGGTAGTGATGGAATCGCTGTTGGTATGGCAACAAAAATGCCACCACATAACCTAAAAGAAGTTATTGATGGTATTGTTGCTTATAGTAAAAATAATGACATTACTACTGAGGAATTAATGAAATTTATTAAAGCACCAGATTTTCCAACTGGTGGAATAATTTATGGTTTAGGTGGCGTAAGGGATGCTTATGAAAAAGGTAGAGGTACTTTTAGATTAAGAGCTAGAACTGAAATTAGTGAAATGGCTAATGGAAAAAGTAAAATTACAATTACTGAAATTCCTTATCAAGTAAATAAAGCTGTTTTAGTTAGTAAAATTGGGGAATTAGCTAGAGATAAAATAATTGATGGAATTACTTCTATTAAAGATTATTCTAAAGGCAATGTTCATATTGAAATTGAATGTCGTAGAGATGTAGTTCCACAAGTTGTTTTAAATCAATTATTTAAAAATACTCAACTCGAAGTAAGTTATGGCGTTATTAATTTATGTATAAGTAATGGCGCTCCAAAAATTTTATCATTAAAAGATTTAATTAAAGATTATTTAGATCATCAAACTAATGTTGAAGAAAGAAAAATTAAATTTTTAAAGAAAAAAGATGAAGATAGAAAACATATTGTTGAAGGATTATTAAAGGTTCATGACAATATTGATGAAGTTGTTCATTTAGCAAAAAATAGTGCAAGCCCAACAGATTTTGGCAATAAATTAATGAGTCAATTTGGCTTAAGTGAGCCTCAATCTAAAGCTGTTGTTGCTATGACTTTAGGTAGACTTACTGGACTTGAAACTCAAAAACTTCTTGATGAAGAAAAAATGCTTATTGCTAATATTGAACGTTATACTTTCATTTTATCAAGTTATGAAAATTTATTAGCTGAAGTTATTAAAGATTTAGAAGAAGTTAAAAAGAAATATGGTGATGATAGACGTAGTTCAATAAGCACTGAAATAACTTCAATTGATGACGAAGATTTAATCCCTGAAGAAGATATTGTTATTACTTTAACTGAAAAAGGCTATATTAAAAGAATGTCTAATGATGAATTCAGAGCACAAAATCGTGGTGGAATGGGTGTTAAAGGCATGACTGTTTACGAGGATGATGAAGTTATAATGATGGTAAGTAGCAATACTCATACAGATATTTTATTCTTTACTAATAAAGGCCGTGTATATAGACGTAGAGGACATGAAATAATTTCTACTTCAAGACAAGGTAAAGGAATTCCTGTTGGGAATCTTATAGATTTAGAAAAAGGTGAAAGAGTAGTATCGCTAATTGGATGTGATGATTATAAAAATAAATACTTATTCTTTGCTACAAAAAATGGAATCGTTAAACGTACATCGCTTGAAGAATTTGAAAGAATAAATACTAATGGGAAATATGCAATTACTTTTAAAGAAGATGATAGCTTATTAAATGTCTCTGTAACAAATGGAAATGCTCTTATTGCTTTAGCAACTGATGAAGGTCAACTTTGTTTATTTAATGAAAATAGTGTTAGATCTATGGGTAGAACTGCTTCTGGTGTTAAAGGCATTAACACTAAAGGAGCGACAGTTATTGCTTTAGCTACTTCTTTAAGTGGTGATAAAGTCTTTGTACTTAGTGAAAATGGATTAGGTAAATTATCACCATTAAGTGAATATCGACAAACAAATCGTGGCGCTGGTGGTGTTATAACTATCAAAGTAACTGAAAAAACTGGCAAACTTGTTGGAATGAATATTGTTCATGGTGATGAAGATGTTGTTATAATTACTAATAATGGAACTGTTATTAGAACACCATTATCACAAGTTAGAGAATGTGGACGTAATTCTCAAGGAGTAAAAGTAATAAATTTAAAAGAGAAAGAATCTGTTTCAAGTTTTACAATTATTCCTCATGAAGAAGAAAATCAAAATACAGAAAATAGTGACGAATTAGTAGAAAAGCCTGCAGAAGTTAAATAAAAAAGGAGAAAATTATGTTAGATTTAAATTATTTAATAGAGCATCAAGAACATGTTCAAGAACTTCTTAAAAGAAAAGAATATGACGTTGATTTAAATGAACTTGTTAATTTAATTAAGGAAAAGAAAAAATTGATTGTTGAAGTTGAATCAAATAAGGCACTTCAAAATAAATTATCAAAATCAGTTCCTCAAGTTAAAAAGGAAGGCGGAGATGTTTCAAAAATTTTTAAAGAAGTTAAAGAGTTAGGCGAGCAAAATAAAGATAAAGAAGAGAAACTAGCCAATTTAGAAGAAAAAATTAATTCGATTGCATTTGCCTTACCTAATTTACCTGATGAAGATCTTCTTCCTGGTGGTAAAGAAAATAACAAACCAATTTATTTTTATAAAGAGCAACCTAAATTCAACTTTAAAATTAAAAATCATGTTGAACTTGCTGAATCGTTAGGTCTTATTGATTATGATAGGGCTGCAAAAATTAGTGGCCATGGTACATGGATTTATACAAATCAAGGTGCCTTACTTGAATGGGCTTTAATAAATTATTTTATTGCTAATCACTTAAAAGATGGATTTACCTTTATCCTTCCTCCACATTTATTAAATTATGAAAGTGGATTCACTGCTGGTCAATTTCCTAAATTTGAAAAAGATGTCTTTGAAATAGCTGATGTTACACCTAAGAAATTTTTATTGCCTACTGCTGAGACTGCTTTAGTTAATTTACATCGTGATGAGGTATTATCAAGTGATGAATTACCTAAAAAATATTTTGCTTATACGCCTTGTTATCGTAAGGAAGCAGGAAGCTATCGTAGCGAAGAAAGAGGAATGATTCGTGGATATCAATTTAATAAAGTTGAGATGGTTGAATACACTAAAGATGATGATAGTGATAGAGCTTTTGAAGAATTATTAAATAAAGCTAAGAGATTATTAGAAGGCTTAGGATTACATTATCGTATTTCCAAACTTGCAGCCGCTGATTGTTCACATTCAATGGCTAGAACATATGATTTAGAAGTTTATTTACCTTCCCTTAATATTTATAAAGAAGTTTCTAGTGTTTCTAATGCTAGAGATTATCAGGCTCGTAGAGGAAGAATGCGTTATAAAGACGAAAACGGAAAAATGCATTTTATGCATACATTAAATGGATCTGGCTTAGCAACAAGTCGTGTATTTCCTGCAATATTAGAGCAATATCAACAAGAAGATGGTAGTGTTTTAGTTCCTGAAGTATTACAACCTTACATGGGTGGAATAAAAGTACTTAAACCTATTAAAAAATAATGTATAATAATAGAGCCATTGCGAGTTAGTCTTTCGAACCAGGTCAGGATGGGAACATAGCAGCCTTAAGAATTTCGCTAACTGTGCAATGGTTTTATTTTATTTAAGTAATTATAGATTATGAACGAACATGAAAAATTTATGCATTATGCATATCTAGAAGCTTTAAAAGCTTATAAAGAAAATGAAATTCCTGTTGGAGCCATAATTTTAGATAAAGATAATAAAGTTATAGCTAAAGCCCATAATAAAAAAAATAAGTGTAATGATGTTACTGCTCATGCTGAAATTTTAGCAATTAAAAAAGCCTCTAAAAAATTAAAATCATGGCATCTTGATGAATGTAAAATTTATATAACAGTAGAGCCTTGTTTAATGTGTTCTAGTGCTATTTTGCAATCTAGAATTAAATCTATTTATTATGGTGTTGAATCAACGTTTAATGAATTAAGTCTAAAATATTTATCTGATTATTTATTTGATAATAATATTGAAGTAAAAGGAAATATTTTAAGTGATGAGATAAGTATTTTATTATCAAATTTCTTTAATAAAATAAGATAATTTTAATATAATTTTACTATGTAAAAAAATATAATTAATGTATACTTTTTTTGAGGTAAAAATATGCTTAAATTAATTGATGTTTCTAAGAATTATATAATTGATAAAAAAGCATTTCCAGCTTTAAAGCATGTCAATTTAGAATTTCCGAATTCTGGTGAATTATGTGCAATATTAGGAGCTAGTGGTTGTGGCAAGACAACTTTACTCAATATCATTGGTGGATTAGATAAATATACTAGTGGAGATTTACAAATTGATGGAGTCTCTACAAAAGAATATAAAGATAAAGATTGGGATAATTATCGTAATAAAAAAATCGGATTTGTTTTTCAAAGTTATAATTTAATACCTCATTTATCAATATTAGAAAATGTGGAAATGTCATTAACTTTAAGTGGTGTGAGTAAGAAATCTAGAATTGAAAAAGCTAAAAAATCTTTGGAAACTGTAGGTTTATTTGATTTTTTAAGCAAAAAACCTAATCAATTAAGTGGCGGTCAAATGCAAAGAGTTGCTATTGCTAGAGCACTAGTAAATGATCCTGAAATCATTTTAGCTGATGAACCAACTGGTGCTCTTGATAGTGTAACTTCAATTCAAGTAATGAATATATTAAAAGAAATTTCTAAAACGAAGTTAGTTATCATGGTTACTCATAATAAAGAATTAGCAACTAAGTATGCTACTAGAATTATTATGATTAAAGATGGCGTGATTGAAAGTGATGATAAGCAAGATAATAAAATTATAATTAAGAAAAATAATCATAAAGACGAAAGAAAAAATAAAACGTCAATGAATTTTTTATCTGCAATTAAAATTTCTTTTAAAAATTTAATTACTAAAAAAGGGCGAACAATTTTAACTAGTACAGCAGCAAGTTTTGGTATTATTGGTGTTGCTTTAGTATTAGCCTTATCTAATGGATTTAATAATTATATTGAACGTGTTGAAAGTCAAACTGCTTCGATGATGCCAATAAATATACCTTCTTATACAGTGAAGTATGAAAAAGATGAAAGTGTTAAACTTCCTCCAAAATTTGGTGATACTGATTTAGTTTACCCTTATCAAAGTAATATCAGTAAAGTTACTTATTCATATAATGTTTTTAGTGAGAAATATATAAATTATTTAAAACATCTTCGCGATGATAAAGGATTAATTAATGATTATATAATTAGCTACGGAAACTCCTATTCATATAATTTAATGACTGATTTTCCTGATGGGAGTTATAAAATAGTTGAAAATAAAAATGTTGTTTCAATGGGTTCAACATTAAATTCTTTAACTGGCTTACCTACAACATTATTTCATGTTTTATATGGAAAAGAAGAATACATTAAAGAGTCCTATGATTTAATTGATGGAACGTATCCAAAAAATGCTAACGAATTAGTCTTAGTAATTGATCAATATAATCGTATTTCACCAGATACTTTGAAAGCTTTAGGTTTTTATAGTGAAGATACTGATGTTAAAAATATGGAACCTATCAAGTTTGAAGATTTATACAAAAAGAAATTTAAAATTTTTAATAATCAAGAATTTTATAAAGAAAGCATAATTAAAGATAATAAAACAACTGATAATTATGGACATGATAGGAATATATATACATATAATAATGCATTAGATTATAAAGATATGTTTAATGATTCTAATTTAGGTATGGAATTAAAAATTACTGGTGTTTTAAGAATAAATAAAAGTAGCTCAATTGGCTTAATGGCTAACGGCTTGTGCTATTTAAAAGATTTACAAGATATTTTAACTTCAAAAAATGAAGAAGCGAGCATTTCTAAGAATTATATTAATAATTTTTCTTTTAATAAAAAAGATAGTGAAAATAAACCATATGAATTTAATGATTTTATAACTGAATTAACTAATTTATATACTAATTTAAAAAATATTGATGAAATAAGTGGGATATATAGTGAAATAAATAAAATCATAAATAAATACTTTACTTTTTATGCTTATAACAGTTCTAAAGATAAACTAGGTTATTATAGTAATGGAGTTTCTGCGTTTTTAAGTGTCGCTAGTAATCTAGGAGTTAATATTGTTAGTGATGAATTAATGAATAATGGATTATCTAATATGCTTTATTTAAAGACGATATTAGATAAAATATCTTTAGGATTTACTAATGATGCTTCAGATGAAGAAGTTAATGATGCTTATAAAGAATTACTTGGCCTTATTGGCTATATTAATACTTATAGTTCAATACAATCAATTATAGTTTTTCCTAAAAATTTAACTAGTAAAAAAGAATTATTAAATTCTTTAGATGAATTTAATAATATAAAAGAAAATGATCAATATCATGCTAGCAAAGCATCTGAACAAGTTTATTATACTGATATTGCTGGCGATTTAACTGATGGGTTAGGACAAATGATTAATGTAATTTCAATTGTTTTGATTATATTTGCTTCTATTTCGTTGCTTGTTAGTTCGGTAATGACTGGAATTATTACTTATGTTTCAGTAATTGAAAGAACTAAAGAAATAGGTATATTAAGAGCTTTAGGTGCTAGAAAAAAAGATGTTGCAAGACTTTTTGTAGCAGAAAGTTGTATTATTGGCGCTTTAGCAGGAATTATAGGTTGTTTAGCTTCTTATATAATATGTATACCAATAAATCAGATTTTAAATTCAATTTATCCAGAATATAATTTAGGTAGTATTGCACTATTAAATCCATTACATGCATTAATACTTATTATTATTTCAATTATTTTAACCTTAATTAGTGGATTAATTCCTTCTAGAATTGCTGCTAAAAAGGATCCAGTTATAGCTTTAAGAAGTGAATAAAATGAAAAAAGAAGATAATAAAATAAACACAAGTTCTAATGTTAAAAGGATTTTATCTAGGTCGGATTTTGGACTCTCTATTTATCAAGTAAATTTGAGAAATTCTCAAGGATTAAATAACAAATCGAATGTAAAAGTTAATCGTAGTTATTTAGATATTATTATCAAAAATTTATTTACATTTTTTAATATTTTATTAGTTATAATAGGAATAATTTTACTTGCAGCTGGGTTATGGACAAGTTGTGTATTTTTAATAATTTTATTTGCTAATACTTCAATTGGTTTAATTCAAGATATACGCGCTAAAATAATGGTTGATAAGTTATCGTTGACAGATAAAACAAAATCAAAAATTATGCGTGAAGGAAAAATAAAAGAAATTGATCCTGATGAAATTGTATTAGATGATGTTTTGATCTTAAAAAATGATGATTCTATTCCTTGTGATTCAAGAATATTATCAGGCCAGGCCACTGTTAATGAATCGTTAATTACCGGTGAATCAATACCAATTAAAAAGATTGCAGGGGATTATATTTATAGTGGTACATATGTTGTTTCTGGAAGTTTAAGAGCGCGTGTTGATAAGGTTGGAGCTGACAACTACATTCAACAATTACAATCAAAATCAAAAGAATATCGTCGTCCTAAATCTCAAATCTATGCAAAACTCAATTATTTATTCAAAATTATTTCAATCATTGTTATTTTGATAGGTTTTGTTGTATTAATTGAAAAAGGAATAATGGAAGATGCCTTTTCTAGTTGGGAGCATTTTGTAAATAATATTGGGCAAATTGCTGGAAGTTTAATTTCTATGATTCCTTCGGGAATGTATCTATTAGCTTCTACTAGTTTAGCAGTTGGAACAATTGCTCTTACAAAAAAGAATGTTTTAGTTAGAGATTTATATTCAACTGAAACTTTAGCAAGAGTGGATACATTATGTATTGACAAAACAGGAACAATTACAGATGGGAGTATGTCTATTAATAAAATAGAAGTAATAGATAATAAAAGATTTCCTAAAGGTAAAATTGAAGCATGTATCTCTTCTATTTTGTTTGCAACTCAAGATGATAACTTTACTGCTAAAGCTTTAGAAGATTATTTAGGGAGAAAAGAAATATTTAGATGTAAAAATTACATTCCATTTGATAGTTCTATTAAATATACCGCTGCAACATTAGAAGATGTTGGTACTATTATTTATGGAGCTTATGGTTTTATCGATTTAATAAATGATAAACTTATAAAAGGAAAAATAGAAAATTATAGTAAACATGGATTTAGAGTACTTGTTGTTGGATATTCGAATAAGGATATAAAAAATGATAAAATTCCTAATAAAATTACTCCAATTGCCTTAATTATTATTCAAGATAGAATTAGAAATAAAGCTAAAGAAACTATAAATTGGTTTATTAAAAATAATGTAAATATTAAGGTAATTAGCGGAGATAATCCATTGACTGTTAGTAATATTGCTGAGCAAGTTGGAATCGTTAATGCTGATAGATATATTTCTTTAGAAGGAATGGAATTAGATGAAGTTAAAAAAATTGTTGAGAATTACAATGTTTTTGGTAGAGTAACACCTGAACAAAAAGAAGTGATAATTAAAACACTTAGAGAAAATAAACATAATGTGGCAATGTTTGGCGATGGAGTAAATGATATATTAGCAATGAAAAGTGCTGATGTTAGTATTAGCGTTAAAAGTGGCTGTAGAGCTGCTAGAGATATCGCTAGTCTAGTTTTAACAAATAATGACTTTGAATCTTTGCCAGAAATAGTTTCTCAAGGAAGAAGGGTTATTAATAATCTCCAAAGAACATGTTCTTTATTTTTAACAAAAACAATTTTTAGTATTTCACTAAATATATTCTTCATTCTTTATAGTATCATTACATTAAATAAATTAAATCAACCAGTGACGTGGCCTTTTTTAACTAATAATTTTTATGCTTGGGAGATCATTACGATTGGTATTGCAGCATTTTTACTAGCTTTAGAGCCAAATAATGAAAAACTTGAAGGTAATTTTTTATTAAATATATTTAAAAAATCAATACCAAATGGACTAATTATTTCTATTACAATAATGGCTTTATTTATTTATACATATTCTACAAAAGGTTTAGATTCTATTGATGATTCTATTACAATATCGGTTTATTTTATTTCCATAACATCGTTTTTTGTTTTAATGCAAACGTGTTATAAGTATAATTTTTATCGAATTTTGATATTAATTGGAAGTGCATTAACTATGTCTTTGATGTTTATAATCTCTTTGTATTCAAAATTTAATTTATTAGAAATATATTTATTAAAGGATTCAAGTTATATTATAACTTTAATTGTTTTATTAGCTATTTCATTTATAGCAATGCTTATCGTGTTTGTTTTAACAACTTTTTATAAAAATATTAAAAAGATATTTAAAGGCGATAAAATATGAGTAAAAGTGAAAAGAAAATACAAGAGACATTTTTAAATTTGTTAGCTAGTAAGCCAATTGAAAGTATTTCTGTATCAATGCTTTGTAATGCTTTAAATATGGAGCGACAAACGTTCTATTATCATTATCAAAGTTTATATGATCTTATATATTCGATATTTTATGAAATGAAATTGGAAATAGATAATAATAGTAGTTTTAAAGAAAATATCTTTAAATTGCAAACTTTTTTAGAAAATAACAGAGTTTTATGTATATCAATTATTAATACATTTGCTGAATCTATATTAACTGAATTTATTAATTCTTATTATTATAGAGTTCTTAAAACTATTAATTATGAGTATAAAAATAGTAAAGATTTTATAATTTTTTTTACAAAAGGGGCGACAGAAATTACTTTAGATTTATTTAAAACTGAATCTTTTAATTATAAAAATTTTAGTTTGAATCTTAATTCAATTTTCAATAATTTTTCTAATTTTATTAAAACATATTGTAAATAAGTTTATTTATTTACCGAAGTTTGATATTATAAATAAGTAATTCTCGAGCATACTTTTTGTAGCAAGGGAGAAATTATGACTAAAGATGATTTAATTAGTTTACTAGTCTACTTAATAATGATAGCATTCGCAATTATTGTAGGAGTAACAATGATAAAACCAGCAATTGAAGCTGGATATATTCCTGATGGAGGGAGTTCTTTTTTATTTTTAATTATATGCTTATTTATTGGTATTGTTTTAAATGGACTATTAATTGAATTAGGACATTTAATTGGTGCTAAAATAGGTGGGTATACAATATTATCCTTTAATGTTTTATCTTTTTCTTTTTTTAAACAAAAAGATAATGATAAACTTAAAACTACATTTGGAGTTTTTAAAACTTTTAATGGATTAACTGGTGAGACAATAATTACACCAAAAAAAGATCATGCTAATCCAATTTTATACATCTTTTTACCTATTATTTTATTTTTAATTGAAATTGCTGTATGTGTATTTACTTTCAACTTCATCATTGATAATCAAACAAGCGAAATGTTACTACTTATAAAATATGGATTTTTTATTGTTACATGTGTTGGAGCAATGATAAATATATATAATTATTTTCCTGCAAAATTAGATTCAATGAATGATGGTTATCGTTTAATTTTATTAAATAAAAAGATTAATATAGATGCTTATAATGAATTATTAAGAGTTAATGGTGATAAGTTACTTGGAATTGATTATGGTGATATAAAAACTTTTACTGTTTCTAGTGATTTTACAGCAAAAGTTAATATTTTAAGTGCACTTAATTATGCAGATAAAAATAAAAATAAAGCTATTGATATCTTAGATGATGTAATAATACATGAAAAGAATATTACTAAAACAACATTAAGAGATGCAAAAATTAAAAAATCTTATATTTATTTTTTAAATAACGATAATGAGGAAGCCTTAAAAATGTATAATAATTTATCTGATGAAGATAAAAAATATATAAAGTTGTGTAATGACATGTTTTCGATTAGATATTATTTATTTTATGCTTTAAGAATAGAAAAAAGCACGAGCGAAGTCGAACGTGCTTTAGATAGAAGTAATAAAATACTTAAACGTTTATTACCTGGTGAAAAAGACGAAGAAATTAAATTATTAGATGATGTTAAAAAAAGATTAAATTTAAAATAGGTTATTTATTCTTTTCATCTTTTTTTAATGAATCTCTAATTTCTCTTAATAATAATATATCTTCAGGAATAACTGGTTCTTGCTTTGGTGCTTCTTTTTCTTTTTCTTCCATTTTTTCTTTAAGAGCTTTTCTTTTATTATTCATATAAGTAAAAACTTTTAATATTGTAAAAAGTACTAAAGCGATTAATAAGAAATTAATAATTGCATTAATAAATGAACCCCAATCAATTACGTTTACTAATGTTTTATCATATGAAACGCCCCAATAGGTAACTTTATTTGCAACATCAGTTGTCCCTTCAATAAATTTTGCTTTTTCTGGATTCAAAACTGTTACGAGTCCATCAAGACCAGCAGGAACAGCAAGAGAAATTATAGGCATTAAAATTCCTTTGACTAAAGCGTTAACAATAGCTGTAAAAGCTGAACCAACAATAACGCCAATAGCCATATCAAGAACGCTACCGCGAGAGATAAAAGCCTTAAATTCTTCAATTATTTTAACTTTTTTTATTTTAATTTTTTTCATAAATGCCTCCGTGATTCATATTATAACATGTTAAATTTAAAATTTATTAAACTTAATTAGGACTTTTGATATAATTTTATTAAGGCGGTAAGTTATGGAAAAAGAAATTATAATTTTTACAGACTCTACATGTGATTTATCTAAAGATTTAATTGATCAAAACAAAATTAAAGTTATACCATTACATGTTACTTTTGATAATGGCGGACAATATCTTGATGGTGTAGATATATTTAGCGAAGATGTTTATAAAAAACAAGAAGAATTAAATACTTTGCCTAAAACAGGTGCAATAAATGTTTCTGAATTTATTAAAGCTTTTAAAGAAGAATATAATAAAGGCAATGATATATTTTATATAGGTATAGGAAGTGGCCTATCTAGCTCTTATAATAATGCTTTACTAGCAAGTAAGGAGTTTAATGATGAATCTCGCTTTGCAATAGTTGATGGTCAAAATTTATCAACTGGAACTGGTTTATTGGTATTAAAGGCCTGTAAATTTAGAGATGAAGGTGATTCTATACAAGAAATAAAAAGCAAAGTCGAAAAATTAGTTCCATTAGTAAGTGCAAAATTTTGTATTGATCGATTAGATTATTTATATAAAGGTGGCAGATGTTCAGGAATGACAATGTTATTAGCACACGCTTTAAAAATTCATCCAGTTGCTAAAGTTATTAACAATAAATTAGTTGTATATAAAAAGCCACGCGGCAAATATGTCAATGCTGTTAATGAGCAAATAGAGGAATTTAAACATGATTTACCAAATATGGATACAAGTTGTGTATTTATTACTCATAGTGGAAGAATTGATGGCTTTGATAAATATATTTATGATGAAATCTCTAAATATATTCCAAAAGAAAATATTCATATAACTGAAGCAGGTTGTACTGTTTGCTCTCACTGCGGTCCAAAAACTATTGGTATATTATATATATTAAATTCAAAAAAATAATTTAGTTTCGCTTTGTTTTTAAATAAAAAAAGACTTTATATTAAAATAAAAAATTAATTTATAAAGTCTTTTTATTTTTTTATTCAGCTGAATATTTTAAATTTTTGAAAGCAATGGAAGGAACATTATTACTACTAATTAATAAAGTAAGATTATTTCCTACAGCAATAACGTTATTGAATAATTCAAAGATATTACCACTTAGAACAAATAATCCTAATGGACCATCTTTTTTGCCATTAATAATTTTAAAACCATTAGACTCTAATGAAAAATCTCCGCTATTAGGATTTAATCCTGCATGTAATCCAGATAAATCAGTAATATATAGTCCATTTTTTATTTTTTGAAACAATTGTTCTTCAGTTAATTTACCTGGTTTAACATTAATTCCACTAAAAGCAATGCTCATTTTTCCACCTGCTCTATAAGCATTACCTGTTGATTCTACACCATCTTTTTTTGCAGTTTCTAAATTATAGAAATAAGTTTGTAACTTTCCTTTATTTATTATGACTTTATTTTTACAAGCAACACCTTCATCATCAAAATAATGTCTATATATATTGTTAGTAAGAGGTTTTTCAGCAATAGTGAGTTTATTAGAAACAATTTGTGTATTCAATTTTCCTTCGAATTTAGATGTATGTTTTTGAATAGCTTCAGCTGATAAATTGCTTAATAATGCCATTAGCAAACTAGAGACACAATCGTTATTCATAACCACGTTATAAGTTCCATTAGCGACATTTGAGCCATGAAGAGTCTCTAATGCTTTTTGAGTTGCTTTATTTGCTAGTGACATATAATCAAATTTTGTAAGATCATTACCAATAAAATACTCATAATGATCTTTTGTTTCGTTATTGTCTTTAACATAAACATTGCAATAAACGACAAAATAATTTGATTTGTCTTTTAATTTTAATCCATAAGAATTTGCAAATAATCTTTCATCCATAGATTCGTTATAAGAAACTTCAACTTCACTAATTCTAGGATCTAATGTCTTTGTGTAATTATATAGCTTACGTAACAAATCAATTTTTTCTTCTGCAGTAGTGGATTCTAAGGATTTAGAAAACATATTCTTTTTAGAATATTTTTCACTACCTTTAAAAATTTCAGGTATTTCCTTTTTTTCAATTAATGAAGCAGAATCTTTAATTGAATTAATGATGAAAGAAGGAGTGCTTTTGTCATCTTTTTCTGTTGCACAAAACCCTAATTTATTTTGATAAATTCCACGAGCTAAAATTTTTCCAACAGTTGATAACTCATAATTATCTATTTCACCTCTAAATAAAGAAACAGAAAACGATGTACTTTTATTAACATCCAATTCAAGCGCTTCTATATTATTATTTTTAGCTAATTCAAATAATTTATTTATATTCATCGATACTTCCTCCTCTTCCACCAACTGTAATTTCATCAACTCTAATTGTAGGCTGCCCAACATCAACTGGAATCGAACCACTTGCAGCTCCACAATTACCTTGGCCAAAAGCTAAATCATTACCAACCATATCGATATGTTTTAAGATTTCAGTTGCTTTGCCAACTAAAGTTGCGCCACGTACAGGTTCAAGAATTTTACCATTTTTTACAATATAAGCTTCACTACATCCAAAATTAAATTCACCTGTTGCAGGATTAACACTACCACCATTAAAACTTACAGCATAAAGTCCTAATTTAGTGTTTTTAATAATTTCTTCAGGCGTATATTTTCCAGGAGCGATATATGTATTAGACATTCTTGAGGTAGGAGTAAATTTATAGCTTTGTCTTCGACAAGCTCCATTTCCTGGCATATTCATTCTACGACCATTAAAATCATCAATTAAGTAACCTTTTAAAATACCATTTTCTATTAAAAGATTTTTGTGTGTTTCTTTACCTTCATCATCAATAAGATTACTACCCCACTCATTAGGAATTGTTCCATCATCATAAGCAGTCACACAATCATTAGCAATTTTTTTATTCAACATTCCGCTAAAAACAGATAAACCCTTACTGACACTACTTGCTTCTAGTTGATGTCCACATGCTTCATGGAATATAACTCCACCCCAACCATTTCCTATAATGACAGGGAATTTTCCACTTGGACATTCCCTTGCATTTAACATTAGTATAAGTTTTTTAGCATGTTCTTTTGCTAAGTCATCAATATTTAATTGCTTTGTAAAATACTCCCATCCTCCTTGAGATCCAGGACCATCAAAGCGTGTTTCAATTTTTCCATTATCGCTAGCGACAGAACTTATAAAAAAGCGCCCATATTCACGGTGATTGTTGAAGGTTTTAGCGTTACTATTATAAATAATTGTTTTAGTAGTAGATATTAAAAATCCAGTATTACATTTGACAATTTTATCGCTATAATCTCTAACTATTTGATTTGCTTTTTTTAATAAATTCACTATTTCACTTTTATTTATTGTTAAAAGTGAAGTACATTTTTTATGGAAATTATTAACAAAAACCTTGCTAAAATTATATATTTTTTCTTTTTTTCGATTATCATCAAAAGATGCCCTTAGATTCAAAGCTAATTTCTCTAATCCTTTTTTACTGACATCGTTTGTATATCCATAAATACATTTTAAGTCTTTCAATAATCTTAAGCCAACACCGCTAACTATTGATGTAGAAATATTATCAACCAAGCCATTTTCTACACTGATCATTTGATTAAATGTGTCTTCATAGTATAGTTCAGCAAAATCACATCCGGTCTCTAATGAAAGATTTATAATTTCTTGTGCTAATTTTTCATTTAACATGTTTATTCTCCTTTAGTAAACATTATAATGCTTTATTTTATTTTTAAAATAAATATAATTAAGAATAATATGAAAGTGTTTTTATATTTTCAAGCACAAGGAATTATTAGAAAAAGTGGTATTGGGCGTGCTTTATATTTGCAAACAAAAGCTTTAAAATCAGCTGGAGTTGATATAACTCTTGATATTAGAGATAATTTTGATATTGCTCATATTAACACACTTTGGCCTAAATCACATAAAATAGAACGCTTTATTAAAAAGCAAAATATACCATTGATAGTTCATGGGCATTCTATTTTTAGTGATATGAAAAATAGCTTTCGTATGTGGCAAATTCTATCAATATTTTCTAAGATATCTATTAAAAAATGTTTTAAATATGCGGACGCTATTATAACTCCAACAGAGTATAGCAAAAGAATCATCGAATCTTATAAATGCGTAAAATGTAAAGTGTATGCTGTAAGTAATGGTATAGATCTTAAAGAATATGCTTATGATGATGAAAAAATAGAATTATTTAAAGCTTGTTTCAACATTAAAGATAATAAAAAAGTTGTTATTGGGATAGGTATTCCTTTTGAAAGAAAAGGTATTTTAGAATTTTTTAGAATAGCAAAAGAGTTTAATGATGTTACTTTTATTTGGTTTGGAGATATGGCTAAAATATGTTTACCTCGTAAAATTAATAAAGCTATTAAAAATAGGCCTCGTAATGTAATTATGCCTGGATATATGGATAATGATATTTTAAAAGGCGCTTTGCAGTACGCTTCATGTTTTTTGTTTCCTACTAAAGAAGAAACTGAAGGAATTGTGGTTTTAGAAGCTTTAGCAAGTTATACACCGGTATTAATTAGTAATATACCTACTTATAAAGAATGGTTAGAGGATGGTGTTAATTGTTACAAAGCAAATTCTATTATGGAATTTATTAATAAATTAAAATTTATTTTGAATAACGATAATACAACTATAACTAAAAATGGTTATGAAGTTGTTAAAGAACGACAAATTGAAAAAATTGGATTAAAACTAAAAGCTATCTATAATGAAGTGTATAATGAAAAGAAAAATAAAACCCTTGTTAAATAAGAAAACAATTTATATAATATGAATTGCTTTCTTTGAATAAAGATTTAGTAATTCAAGGCGGAAGGAGTAAAAATATGAAAGAAGGAATACATCCTAATTATCACAAATGTAAAGTAACTTGCATTTCATGTGGTAATACATTTGAAACAGAATCAACATTAGATGAAATTCGTGTTGATACTTGTAGTAATTGTCATCCATTTTATACTGGTAAACAAAGATTTGCTCAAAATGATGGCCAAGTTGCTCGTTTCAATAAGAAATGGTCAAAAACCGTTGATAGCAAAAAGAAATAAGAAAAATGAGCCATCCTCTAATGGATGGCTTTTGTTTTTAAGGAGTCATTATGGAGAAAAAAAGATTTTATATAACTACACCTATTTACTATCCTAGTGGTAACGCGCATATTGGGCACGCTTATTGCACAACAATGTGCGATATTTTTGCTCGATATAAAAGATCTAGACATTTTGAAGTGTATTTTTTAACAGGAACTGATGAACACGGGCTAAAAATTGAAAAAAACGCTAAAGCTGCAAATAAAACCCCAAAAGAATATGTTGATGAAATAGTTGCTAGATTTAAAAAGTTATGGGATGCGATGAAAATTTCTAATGATGACTTTATTAGAACAACAGATGAAAGACATATTCATGTAGTTCAAAGTGTTTTCAGTGATTTTATTAAAAATGATGATGTTTATTTAGGAAAATATGAAGGATGGTACTGCACCCCTTGTGAATCTTTCTGGACAGATACTCAAGTCGGGAAAAATCATTTATGCCCTGATTGTGGTCGACCAGTTCAAAAAGAAGTTGAAGAATGTTATTTTTTTAAAACCAAAAAATATTTACCTGAATTAAAAAAATATTTTGAAATACCAGATGCTATTTATCCTGTTAGTAGAAAGCATGAAATGGAAAATAATTTTATTAAGCCTGGATTAGAAGATTTATGTGTCAGTAGAACATCTTTTTCTTGGGGTATACCTATTTTAGAAAATAAGAAACATGTTGCTTATGTTTGGCTCGATGCTCTTTTTAATTATCTAAGTGCTCTAGGATATCGTAGCGAGGATGATTCATTATATAAAAAATTTTGGGAAAGCGAAGAGAGTGAAATTATTCATGTTATTGGCGCAGATATAACTAGATTTCATACCATTTATTGGCCAGAGTTCTTAAGTGCTTTACATTTAAGATTACCTGATAAGGTTTTTGTACATGGCTTATTAATGATGAAAGATGGCAAAATGTCTAAATCTAAAGGTAATGTTGTTTCTCCATTTCCTTTAATTGACCGCTATGGGGTTGATGCTCTTCGTTATTATTTTGCTAGAGAAATAATATTCGGGCAAGATGGTCAATTTACTCCTGAACAATTTATCGAAAGAATTAATATGGATTTAGCTAATAATTATGGGAATCTTGTAAGTAGAACGTTATCTATGATTATTAAATATTTTGATGGAATTATACCTCCTTACGTTGAAAATATAAATTCTAATGATAAAGAATTAGAAGACCTTGCTAAGCAAACTAAAATTTCATTTGAACAAAAAATGGATGATCTACACATTAGTGAAGCTTATATGGATGTAATGAATTTATTAAGTTTAGCAAATAAATATATTGAAGATAATGCACCATGGGCTTTGAGTAAGGATTCTTCTAAATTAAATTATCTTAAATCAGTAATGGCTCACTTAGCTTATGTAATTTCAATAACCTCAATGATGCTAAAACCTGTTTTAGTAACTAAAGCTGATAAAGTGTTTGATTATTTGTCATTAAGCGATGAAGAAAGAGATTATAATAGAATATTTGATACTAATTTATTAGCAAATAAGAAGGTTAGCAAAGGTGAAGTTTTATTCCCTAGACTTAATAATGATGATGTTGAATTTGTTAAAGGATTGATGATAAATAATAAAAAATAGTTAGGATTTGTAGACTTTTTAAAAAAATAGAGAGTTTTTAATTCTCTATTTTATTTTTGTCTTTTGCTATTTTTTTACTTTTAAAATTCTTATAAATTATTATTGAAACAATTATTAATAAAGTGAAAGCAACCCCACAAGCATAACCAAAACTATCAATCAAAACATCCCTAAATGAACAAAATCTACCTGGTGTAAATTTTTGAATTAATTCGCTAAATCCTGCTAATGAAAAGCCAATAACCATACTAATTAATGTTGCATAAATTTTATTTAAATCTTTTTTAAATGCTAAGAATATATAAATTGAACCAAGTAGAGATGTAAAAGCAAATAAGCCAAAATGACCAAGTGACTTTCTAATAATTAGTGATAATTGATTAAAAGTGAAACGTGTATTTCTAATTACGTTTATATGTAAAATTTGTGTATAAGCATTATGTTTAGGATTTCCATATATTACTTTTATATAATCAGTACCAATATTTTTAGTAGTTATATTGCCAGAGGCATTGATATAAACACTGTGTTTACAATAGTCCTCTTCATCTAAATTAACATAACTTAATTGTTTAGAGGTACATTCAAATAATGGTTTTATATAAAGTTGATATGATACGCCAAAATCTAAATCGATATCATAATAACCAATAGCATCATCTTTTTTAATTTCTTTTATCGATAATGGTTTAAATTTTGTTTCATCAATAATAAAAGGAGAAGTTGTATCAATTATATTTATGGTCTTAGTTTTAGATATTGATAAGTCATCTAGACTAGTCATTGTTATTTTTATCGTTCCAGCTTTATTAGCTTTTGATAAACCAGTTTCACTATCTATCGATAGTAAATCTAAATCATTAGAAGAAAATAAAACTTTTTTATTTGTAGCATCATCATTAATAATAGGTTTAATATCAAATATTGTATCAACTGGTACATATAAAAAGTCATCACTAGGCTTATTGTATTCATTTGATGTTGAAATTAATGTAAAACTAAAGTCAAATATATTTTTATTAACTAAAACATAATTAACTTTAATATTTACATTTGAAACTTCAAGCAAATTAGTGATATCTATTTGATTATATTTTAGTGTAAAATCAATTCTGGTCGATATATTAGTATTTGTTTGACTTAATCCTTGAATTGAATGTGTTTCATCAATAAAGATTAAATTATTTTCTTTATTATTATATTTCCATTCTAAGGTAGGAGTTAAATCGATACTAATTGATGTATTATCTATAAATTTAGTAACAAAAGAACATTTTGCATCAAAAATCATTATTTGATCTTTGTTTATTGTAAGATTGTTATTGCTTTTATTTATGGCTATATCATCAACTATTAAGGAGGCTTGATTTGGTGTAGCAACACTTTCAAAATAATAAGTTTTAGCCTCTAAATCATTAGCGATTTCGGAAGATAATTTAATTTTAATAGAACCTAATTTATTAAATTTAATACCTGTATAATTTCCTAATTCATCTTTAATAAATTCGGCTATATTTGATTCGTTACCAATAATTTCGATGTTTAATTTGGAATTAACTAATGTATTTTTAATACTTGATAATGTATTAGTTGAAGTAGTGATAAATGTAGAAAATATTTTATTATATTCATCATTGCTATTAACTAAAAACAATGTTTTGTTATTTTCTCCTGGATTGAATTTATTAAACCCAAAATCAGTAATTTTACTTGAATTATCAATCTCTGAAGAATAACTGAATATAAAGTCTATGTATTCATTATTATAATTAACATTAGGGATATATCTAACAATACCTTTAGGAGGAAGGTCATTTGATATAGGAGTTAAGTTTATTGATTCATATGATTTGATAATTTTAAAATATGTATCTAAAGGATAAGAAGTAGCCCCATCTAGTAAATAAAATTCCCAAGCGTAGTTAAAATTATAAAGATTTTTATCTATAGTAAAAGGAATAGATATTTTTAAATTATCTTTGATTATTGTAGTTTCATTTTCATATACTTGATAGTGTATATATTTTAAATTTTTCTCGGATGTATTGACATTATCAATTTCATTAATTGTAACGTCTAATAATTTAGATATTGTTAATTCAATTGATTTATTCTGAGTATCGACTAAATCATCATAAGAATAAAACAATTTAATTTTATAATTATCTAATTGATTAATATCTTCAATTTTATTTTCATTTAAACTAATTTTTATAGAAAATTTTCCTTTAGAAGTTAACTTTTTTTCTAAAATATTCAAATAATTATTTTGATCATCTAAAGTTAATTTTAATTTATTAATATCGAAATCAGCATAGATATCATTATAAGTTCCATTAAGAGTTATTAATTTATATTTAGTAGTAAATATTTGATTAGTTTGCTTTATATTGACGTCTTTTATATAATAATTAGTTTCTTGAGCGCTATTAACTTTAATTAAAAGTGTATCTTTAATTTTTTCATTATCACTTGAAACTACGCTAATAGTTGTTTCACCTCCATTATGAGCAATAATAGTTCCAGTATTAGAATCAATTGAAGCTACTTTAGTATTACTTGAGTAATAATTGATATTAGTATTTGTTGCATTAGTAGGAAAGATTGTGGTTTCTAATTTATAAGTTTCACCAATATTTAAATTATAATCAATTTTATTTGCTATTTTTATTTCTTGAACATCTATTTTTTTAACACTAAAAATAAATTCCTTCGATAAAGAGTTTTTTCTTGAACTTGTAAAAGTAATTTTAGAAACACCAGGATTATTAAAAACAATGGTTTTACTTTCTTCTTTAATCGATAAAACAGTAGAATTTGAGTTTTCAATTTCAACATCTTTAAAACTAGTATCTATTGGAGTAAAAGAAAAATCATAAGTTAAAGTATCATTAACGTAATAGATATTATCGTCATTAGCATTAGTAAATTTAACCGAAAAATCTTCTATTTCTTTAATTGTATTTTTATCATGATTTTTATCAATAGCATCTTGAACTTGATCAGTTATTGCATCTGATTGATTAGCACTGTTTGTACCATCAATACCACTTTCAATTAAAATTGTTAAAGAACAAGCAATAAAAAGACCTAAAAAGAACCATTTTGAAAATTTTTTTATCGAAAATTTAGACATATTGATATTTTATATTTTTTAATATAAAAATAAAACATTATATTGTCATAAATAATTAATTAGTTATAATATGTGAGCAGGTAAAATATGAAAAACATTTTAGTATTAATTGACAAGTCAATATATGACACAATTAAACCTTTAATAGATAAATTTAAAAAATATTTATTAGAAAACAATTATTATATAGAAGGCTTATTTTATGATGATAAAGATTTAAATATTTATAAACATTTCTTAAATAAAGATGTGGTTGTAATATTTGCAAATAATACAACGTCATTTTCTAATTTATTTAAATTTAATAAAAATGAATTAATTAATCATCCAAAATTTATTTTGATACAAATTGGTGAAAGTTCTATTTCACTTGATTATAAAATGAATCGTTTGTTATTTAAAAACATTTGTTTTAAATATTCTTTAAACAATACTGAAGATATTGTATTTGGTAACATCAAAAATAAAGATAGTATTACTCAGGAATATTTAGATAAAATAGTTGAAGTTGGTAAATTATTTAATGAAGATTAATAATAATTTAGATGTTGTCCACGTTAAATGTGTAGATTTTACATTCGATGGACAAGGTTTAGCTAAATATAATAATAGAACTATTTTTGTTCCTTCTTTATTAATTGATGAAGAAGCGGATGTTGCTATTTTATATCGAAAAAAAGAATATGATGTTGGGAAAATTATTAAATTAACTAAGACAAGTCCATTTCGTATAAATCCAAAATGTAAATGTTCTACTAGTTGTGGAGGATGTTCTTTTCAAAATTTAGATTATCACAAAGAATTGGAATATAAAAAAATAATTGCGACTAATACTATCAATAAAATTGGAAAATTTAATTTTAAGGATATTCCAATTCATGGTATGGAATATCCTTATTTTTACCGTAATAAGATACAAATTCCCTTTGGCTATGATAAACAACATCGTTTAGTTTATGGATTTTATAAATTTAAAAGTCATGATATTGTCCCTATTAAAGAATGTGTGATTGAAGATGAGTGTCATGTTAAGATCTTAGAAAACATTGCTAGACTAATGAAAGAACTAAATATTAAAGCTTATGACGAAGATCGATTAAATGGGGATCTTAGACATGTTTTAATTAGAGTTGGTAAAATATCTAAAGAAATAATGGTTACTCTAGTAGTTAGTAATAACCGCTTTAAAAATAAAAATACTTTTTCTAAAGCTTTAATTAAAGCTTGCCCTAATATTACTACATTGTTATTAAATATTAATGAACGTAAAACTAATGTAATACTAGGAGAAAAAGAAGAAGTATTATATGGAAAAGGATATATTGAAGATTACTTATTAGGTATTAAATTTAGAATATCTTCTAAATCATTTTATCAAGTAAACCATGATCAATGTGAAGTTTTATATAAATTAGCTTTTGAAAAAGCTAATTTATCTAAAGATGATGTAATTCTAGATGCTTATTGTGGAATTGGAACAATTGGATTAACTTCTGCAAGGTTTTTAAAAAAAGTAGTCGGTGTTGAAATTGTTAGTGATGCGATTAAAGATGCTAAATTAAATGCTAAAATTAATAATATTAATAATGCTTATTTTTATTGTTTAGATGCAAGTGAATACATGTTTAAAGAAAAATTTGATTGTGTATTTGTTGACCCTCCTAGAAAAGGATTAGATGATAAGTTTATTGATTCATTAATTAAATCATCTCCTAAAAAGATTATTTATATATCTTGTGATGTTGGTACATTAGCTAGGGATTTATCCATTTTAAAAGAATTTTATATAGTAAAATCTATAGATTTTGTAGATATGTTTCCTAGAACGTATCATGTTGAGACGGTGGTGTTGCTGAGTCGCAAAATCGGCGAAAAATAGCAAAAAATCATAAAAAACTGAAGGGTTTCCTTCTTCTCAAAAATGAGGGAAATCCTCTTTTTTGTCGAGAAAACCATACAAATGGCAATAAAGTGGTAAAAATAAGGTCTTTACTCGTATGGGGAAATAGGTCGACGTTCAAAATGAGCACCCAACATACATCGTATCGACACGGGAATAGGTGGCTAGTATCTGTACACGATGGAAGGAATAGGTTAAAAAGCCCGTAATCATGGTATTTTTCTGAAAACACGATTTCTCGATTTTTAGCGTTTTCGGAATACAGTGCAACTATAAACTCAACTTGGAAAATCATTTGTCGGCCGACTTGCACTAATTTTAATTCATGCAGTCTATAAATACGATTAAAGTGTTTTCTTTCAGACTGCCAGCGCACCTTTGCATTTTAATGCTTTCTACACTGTCAGTCTTCCCCAAAGCAATCCTGGTCTTTTCTATAGTTATATTTTGAATGTTTTGACTACTTTTTGTCCGACTCGAAGAAAACGAAAAGGTACATGATAAGGAACATGATTTAAAAAGTATTTGCGTAGAAGTTTTGTCATGAGAAAGCTTGAAGATTTAGTTAATAAAGACATTTTTGAAAATAAAGAATGCGAATATAAGCTTCACTTGGAAACTAGTGAGGACAAGGTAGAAAAATGGGCTAAAACGCTCGTTGGCTATGCTAATACATGTGGTGGATATATTATGGTAGGCGTGTCCAATAAAAAAGACATCGTTGGTATAGATGGAGATGAACTTGACAGAACAAAAATATTGGTCCTCAAAATCATAAACAGGCATATATTCCCTCATATCCAAGTGTCTTTTTCGATTTTCCCGTGCGGAGAAGGTAAATATATTCTCGCCATTTTGACAGATTATTTGAATGAGATGGTCATATTCAAGTCTGGCGATTATAGTGAGAAGGTTTACATAAGGGAAGATGGTTCAACCTTGCCGGCGACCATCAGCCAAATTCTTTCAATGGGAAAAAGAAAAATTGGTATGGATGGTCAATTGTTGAACGAGCAATATGAGGTAAAAAATTTTTCAAAATTCAGTAAGTTGGCAATGATGTATAGAAAAGACAGGGAAAAACCAACGGAAAAGATGCTCATAAGCAAAGAAATCATTGGCCAGGATGGAAGAATAACCGAAGGACTAAAAATGTTCTCTGATAGCTTTGATAGTGATGAGACGTTAGCTGTATGTCGGCTTTGGAACGGCTTCGACAAAGGAAGCAACGAAGTAATTGATAAGAAGGAATTTAAAGGATGTCTTTGCGATGTATTTACCAACATTATGGATTTCATAAGTAGGAATAGTAGAAGCGGATTCGTTAAAAACGATGACGGATCAAGACTCGACACATTCTCATATCCTGAAATTGTCATAAGGGAAGCTGTCGTCAACGCCCTGGCTCACAGGGATTACTCAATTGAGGGGACGCAGGTTGATGTGGATATTTTTAAGGACAGGCTCGTAATCACTTCTCCGGGCGGGTGGCTCCTCCCCAAAAAGCCTGACGAATATAGCCTTGATTCGATACCATCTTATAGGAGGAATAAAACAATATGTCGTTGTTTTGAGATAGCTGGATTAATGGAAAGGAGCGGAAGCGGCCTTAAGAAAATATACAATGTATACAAGAAGCTGAAATTCAAAGAACCAGAATTGAACGATCAGCACGACTTTTTCCTGATTACTCTATACGATATGCTTGGTGAAAAGAATAATAGTGTGATACTCAACGGGAAGTATGATGAAGCAATATTAACCTTCTGCAATGGTGTCGCGCATTCTAGGGAAGAAATTCAGA